>Ga0307991_1000223_pt1 | contig 42352 bp, 31 predicted proteins | sample EllFjometagen131_FD_203146 | JGI IMG/M metagenome (GOLD analysis project Ga0307991, IMG submission 203146) | Marine microbial communities from Ellis Fjord, Antarctic Ocean - #131 | ecosystem: Environmental > Aquatic > Marine > Unclassified | place: Southern Ocean | collected 2014-10-08 | reverse complement strand
TTTCCACCTGTTGCTCCACTCAAAATACCATAATCAGCTACGTTTTGTCCCAAACTTCCTTGTGCAAGTATCGTCAGATCACCCATGCAATATTTTGCAGTTAAAGCAGCAACATATGCAAGAACTGATTCATCCCATGGAGAGAAATCTTCATTGTATTGTGACATATTTACTCCGAAAGTTGGATGCAGCATCAGGTTATCGAAGTTAAATCTCATACCAAGATTTACTTTTGGAAGTAACGCATCAATTATGTCTTCTTTATCTAAACCCATTAAATTTGCTGCTCCAATTGGATCAACCAGTTTCGGTTGCATCAAGATGAGATAAGCACCGTTATCCATAGAAAGCTTTATCATTGGATTACGTGAATCGTAAGTAAGACCATAACCGATCATCAGGTTTTCGCTGGCAGAAACAATTGAAGTCGCTTGATTGGGAAGATCAAAGAAACCTGTATAAGTCTGACCAATCAGAACTTTCAACATACCTAAATCATATTCACCCCAGACTTGCCTGAGATTTACTCCAGTTCGACACATGGAAACTTCGATCTTACCAGTGTAATCTTCTCCTGCAAAGTTTGCTCCAAATCTGCTGGTGCCGAACAGATCATAATGAAGAACAGTTCTATCTTTATTGGCAGTGAAATCCTTGTCCTGCATATCATACCAATAACCGATTCTGGCATTACCATAAAAATCTACGGCTGATAATACAGCTCCTGCCAGAAACACTACAGCTAAAACAAAAACAACTTTTTTCATAAATAAAATCTCCTCAATTTTTTTACTGCTAAATTACTATACGCCCCACTTCTTCAAAATCTTATCATAGGTTCCATCTGCTTTTATCTTATCCAAAGCAGCTTGTAATTTCATTACAATTGAATTCGGAGTGGATTTATTAACAGCCAGAAAATAACCGTTTTTGGTTAGGTCTTCCAAAACATAAATTCCTTTGATTTCTTCAGGTTTGGCTCCAGCTTCAGTAACTGCATAATTTGCAACTGCATCCGGCATAGGCCAGAAATCAATTTCTTTGTTCTTCAGTTTGGCCAAATTTGCAGCATTGTTTTCAGCAACAATCAGTTGTTCACCTATTACAAAACCTTTAGATTGAAAATATGCCTCCCGTGCATCACCTTGAGTGATCCCGATTTTGTAGTTTTTCAGATCTTCTACGGAAGTGATCTCGATTTCACAATCTGCCAAGGCAAACACGGAATAGTTTGCAGGCGAAATTGTTCCAACCCAATTAAAAAGGTCTTCACGGCTTTCCATTCTGCTGGTAGAAAACAGCATACAGTTTTTTGTGCTTAATGCTTGATCATAAGATTCTTTCCAAGGATTAACCTGAATATCATAAGCGATACCTGTTTCGGCAAGAATGGCTTTCACAACCTCTGTTGATAAACCAGTTACTTCTCCATTCTTCGTGAAATTAAAAGGTGGAAATTCTTCAGTCAATACTACCAGATTCTCTTTGGCGCATGACAAGGTGAGTACAATGCAAAGTAACAAAACAATTTTGATTCCTGTTTTCATCTTTTACCCTTTTTTAATAATAATGCACAAAATATTTTTAGTATTCGTATAGTAAAGAATTATTATTTTTTGATAGATTTATTGAATAAATATTAAATAAAACTATACAACATCCCAATTTCTTCTGCCCAGATGTCAGAATTGGGAGTTTCCAGAACTAATGGAATTTCATCAAACCTGGAATCCTGCATGATGAATCTGAATGCATCTATCCCGATAAATCCTTTACCGATGCTTTCATGACGATCTTTTCGCGATCTAAATTCCTTTTTGCTGTCATTCAGATGCATTCCTTTTAAATACTTGAAGCCTACTATTCTATCAAAATCTGCAAAAGTTTTTTCAAAAGCCTCTTTAGTACGGATATCATACCCAGCAGTGAAGCCATGACAGGTATCGATGCAAACACCAATTCTAGATTTATCTTTAACATTATCAATTATCTGCGCTAAGTGTTCAAATTTATAGCCCACATTGTTCCCTTGTCCGGCTGTATTTTCTATAACTGCTGTTACATAATCAGTTTCAGAAAGAGCCCAATTAATAGAATCTGAGATGGTTTGCAAACATTCGGTTTCCGAATATTGTCCCAAGTGAGAACCAGGATGGAAATTCAAATATTTTAATCCAAACTGTTCACAACGCTTTAGTTCGTCAAGAAATGCTTTTTGAGATTTGATAAGTTTTTCACTCTCAGGATGACCTAGATTTATTAGGTAGCTATCGTGTGGTAAGATATGTTCTGGTAAAAAACCTTCTTTCTTACAATTTTCTTTGAACAAATTTATGCTCTCATCTGTGAGCGGTTTTGAATACCACTGTCTTTGATTTTTTGTGAAGAGGGCGAATGCTTTAGCACCTATCGCTTTTGCATTTAAAGGTGCATTTTCCACACCACCAGCTGCGCTTACATGTGCTCCAATATATTTCATCTATTACTCCTTTGTATATTTCCGAATAATTTATCTAACTTGATCTCATCAAGTTTGTCATCAGTTCGCACTCCACTGCAAAGGTCAATTCCAAAAGGATGAACCTGATTTATTGCATCACTGATATTGTTCGGTTTTATCCCACCTGCAAGAAAAATTGGAATATCCAATTTTTCTCTAATCGTGTTACTAATTTCCCAATTGTGAGTTCTTCCAGTTCCACCTAACTCTTTAATTTGTTTAGATTGATTACCAGAATCCAGTAAAATTGCATCTACATCGTTTTGAATTGCGAGTGCCTCTGTAATGCTTTCTTCACCTTTTACATGAATAACCTGAACAATAGCAATTCCTGGTAATGCTTCTTTCAGATCTTTGTGCGTACCGGTTGTTAAATTATCGCAGATCTGGATCGTGTTGGTTCGGCAATATTTGTTTTGTTTAATTATTTCGTTAACATCCTGTTTGGAAGTTAATAAAAATGTTGCAATTGGTGGAGGTACAGAGGCTGCTATCAGCTTGATAGTTTCCATTGAAATCACACCAGGTCCACTTGGCATTTCTGAAACTAACCCAATTGCTGATGCTCCCATTTTTATTGCCATTTCTGCTTCTTCTAAACTGCTTATACAACATATTTTGATTCTGGGATCAAAAACTTTTTTCACGATTTTCCTCCATTACTCTACAAAAAGATAAATGAGATTGCAATCATTAATGTCAAAATATTTGTTATATTTTATTTTGTTTTAGAAAAATCACTTTACAATACTACAGCAAATAACTGGTTTTGATGCATAGCAAGGAGAAAACTATGAAACAGAAATTAATAGAAGCTGCAAAGAAAGTATCGGAAAATGCTTATGTCCCATATTCCGGATTTCAGGTTGGTGCAGCATTACTTACGGAATCGGGTAAAATATTCACAGGCTGCAACATTGAAAACTCATCTTACGGTTTAACAAATTGTGCCGAAAGAACAGCTATCTTTAAGGCTGTATCCGAAGGTGAGACGAACTTTAAAGAGCTAGTCATATTTTCTAATACAGAAGAATTATTTTATCCCTGTGGTGCTTGTCGGCAGGTTATTTCAGAATTTTCATCCGATCTTAAGATCACAATAGTTTCCTTAACTGATGAGTTTGAAACGAGTATAAGAGATTTATTACCACACGGTTTTAAATTATAAAAGAAGCACAATTTTAGATTGCAAAATTTAATTACAATCAATATCTATAATGTTGTCATGGTAAGCCCTTAGGCGCGCTCTTGACAGGGCTTAGTCGAATCATAAGTGTATAATCATTTGTGTTGATTCTTCGACTATGCTCAGGATGACACAAGCTCAGGATTAAATCTTGGATAAATAAAAAAGCGGGTAGTAAAACCCGCTTGTAAATATCTAAGATAACTTCAGAAAATTCTAATTATAATATTCACTTCTATTATCAATAATTTCTGCATTTTCTTTTAAATTCTTAAACCATTCATTCAAATGCTCATCCTCTGCTTTTGTTTGAGCTTTTTCCATAAGTTCGTCCTGATCTTTTTCGAATTTATCCATATCAGGATGAGTGCGAACTTTTACTAAAGCAATATAGGAAGCTCTTTCGCCATTAATAACATCAGTGTATTCTTCGGCTTCTTTTGCCAGGATAGCTTCATTTAGAACTTCATCATTCCCGATTTGTTTAAATGTGTTGTCAATTTTCACATTCAATGCTTTAATAATTTCAAATCCTTCAGACTCAGCATTTTTCATATAATCTACCGCATCAAATTTATTTGCAAATTCAATGGCATTTGTTTGCGATATCTCTTGTTGCTTTTCTTTTTTTACTATACTTTCGATTTGTCGTTTAGCATCTTCAAATACTTGATAATGTTCTCCAATAATAAATGATACTTCGCACAGAAGATAATTGCCATCATCTTTGAAAACAGGTTCAGCAAGTTTTCCTATTTTGTTTTCAAAAGCAAATTTAACAAGTTCATCATTTTTGCCAATACCACCAATATATTTTGCTGATTCGTAAATTTCTTTTGTCTCAGTGATCTCATAAGCAAGTTCTTCAGCTGCTTTATCTAAACCAAGATCTTGTGCATTTGTATAAAGGTCATTTGCTAAAATTTCCAGATTATTTTTTGTTGCTTCAGAAGCTTCTTCTTTTAGGAGTATATGGCTTGCCTTGATTTCTTCTACACCATCTTTCGTTCGCTTATCATAAAGCTTTATAATATGCCAGCCAAATCTAGAATGAACTGGTTCACTGATATCACCTATATTTAACTGGAATGCTACCTTTTCAAAAGCGGGAACCATCTTTCCTTTAGTAAAATAGCCCAAGTCTCCACCCTGTGGTGCGGAAGGTCCTTCGGAATATTTCTTAGCAAGTTCAGCAAAATCTTCGTTGCTAATAGCAAAATTGTATATTGAATCAACTCTTATTTTCACAAGTTTTATATCAGCTTCACTCGGTTTTAGATTAACAGCTACATATTTTAGTTTTCTGGCAGGTTCTTTTTTGAATTCTTCCTTATTCTCTTCGTAATATGTCTGCATATCTTCGTCAGTTACTTCTATATCTTTCATCTTATTAGGATTAAAAAATATTATATCTGCATCAGCAAGATTGTTATCGTCAATGTATTGTTCTTTAACTTCTTCAACCGTAACTGTTATTTCAGATTTTACATTATCATAGAGTCTCTGATATGGAAGAGTTCCTCTGATACGGCTTTCCAACCAGTTTGCGAATTCAGGATTTTCCATAAGAAGTGTTTCATATTTTGCATAATCAAATTTTTCATCAGTTTGGAATTGTGGAATGCTTATGATATCTTCTGCTGGATTTTTCAATTCCTCTATAATATCGTCATCAGTAATTTTTATGTGACGTTTTTTTACAGCTTTATCAAATAAGATTTGTTGCACAAGCTGATTCCAAGTTTGATCATTCAGCTGTTTTGCAGTTTGTTCATCAATTTCTTTATCGGGATTTTGTTGAGCAAAACCAGCATACGCATTTTGTAAATATTCGCTAAAATCATTCGGGTAAATCTTTTTTCCTGCGATACTTCCCACAAATGGTTTTTTAATAAAAATACTGGTAATTCCACCAATTGCCATTGAAATAATAAAAACAGCAGCAATTACTAAAACTATCCACGAGCCATGTTTTCTAAATCCTTGTAACATTATACTTCCTCCAAAAATATTTTATATATTTTATTTAATTTGTGCAATAACTAAAATCTATGATATTTATTCAAGCTTTTTTTTGTGAATCAATGAATTAAAGTTTCGAAAATTATTCAAAAAGGCTTGGATAGCAGTATTGTATAAGATAAATAAAAATTTGATTTATAAATTATTAATATCGGTATATTTAGGCTTGACAGGATTAGTGATGCTCAGAGTTTTGAAATTCACACAAACAAAAAAGGGGGTGATTTCTTTGCCAAAAGTTATTGCTAAAAGTGGTGAATCTTTTCAAGTACTGCTTAGAAGATTCAAAAAGTCTTGCGAAAGAGCTGGTCTTTTATCTGACCTTAAGAAGATTAAATATTACGAAAAACCAAGTGTAGTTCGCAAAAAAGAGAAAAACGAACAAGTAAGAAAGGCTATGAAGCGTCTTAGAAAACAAAGACGTTTTTCCTAGAGATATGCTCACACGAATTAATATTGATCTAAAAAAAGCAATGCAAGAGAAGGACAAAGACAAGCTTAAAGTTCTTCGTGCTTTGAAATCTGCAGTTCAATATAAGAAGCTTGAACAAAAAAAAGAGCTTACTGATGATGAGGTTATTTCTGTATTTAAGATTCAGGTTAAACAACGCCAGCAGGCAGCTGAACTTTATATACAGGGTAATCGCCCAGAACTTGCAGAAATTGAGAATAGAGAGATTGAGGTCATCAAAGTTTATTTACCGGAAGAAATCTCCGAAGCTGAATTAGAAAAAGAGGTCAGTGATGCTATTGTTCATCTCAATGCTGGTTCTATGAAAGATATGGGAATTGTAATGAAGTATCTCAAAGAGAAACTCGGTAGTAATGTAGATGGAAAAAGCTTAAGTGCAATTGTTAGAAGAGAATTGCAAAGCTGATCAGTAATCAATAGAGTTTAAATAATTTGTGGGGGAGATGGTATCTCCCCTTTTTACTCTAAATAACTGTTTATAAAAAACAAAGGATGGGGAAATGGGTATTCTTGATATTATTCTCAGTGTCTTTTTTTTAATTTTATTTTTTTACGGATTGAGCAGAGGTTTTATTAAAAGCATTATTAGCCTTTTAAGTTTGGTTGTTATCGTTTTACTAATTGCCAAAACTGGCCATATAATTAAGGGATTGCTTATTATAAAGTGGGGATTTAATGAAACACTGGCTATTATATGTTCTTATATTCTAATTATTTTGGTAACTATATTAATAGCTAAAATTGCAATAAAGATCTTACTAATGATAATAGAATTTCTTAAATTAAAATGGTTAGATAGATTTTTGGGTGCAATCTTGGGTGTTATTAACGGTGCACTTATTATTGCCATTATCCTTCTTCTGCTAAACCTGTTACCATTTGAGGAGCAAATCCGTGATTTTACATCTTCTTCTAAAATAACAACAAATATTCGTAACATTACGGATAAAATTGAGTTAAAATATCCTGGGTTAAAAGAAAAAATGCAGAACACTGGAAAAGATATTGATAAGACCTCAGAAATGATTGAGAAACTGATTAAGGACAATATAGACAAATAAATGAATTCACATAAGCAACTCGAGTTTGATAAGATAAAAGATTATCTAGTGCGGGAATGTCATTCTCAGCTTGGAAGCAGAAAGGCATTAGACCTACGGCCATTGAACACGATTGCAGAGATCACTTATAAACTTGAGCTAACCTCAGAGATCCAAATTTTATTAAAAAAAGGCATCTCACATAATTTTGAAAATATCTCAGACATTGAAGAAATAATCTCTGAACAAAAACATCAAACTTATAATTTTGAAGAATTCCAACAAATATATTTTAATGTTTCATGCGCAAATAGAATCTCAAAGAACATTGAAGAATTAAATGATCATCCTCAATATTTGAAATTCGTTAACAGGATAATTCCACTTGATGATATCGAGTTAAGATTTAACCAGATATTTGAAAGCGATGGTGAAGTTAAAGATAATGCATCATCGGCTCTTGCATCGATCAGAAGAAAAAAGAAGCAAGTAAGAAAAAACCTGGTTTCCACTCTTAATAAAAAAGTTGAAGCTCTTTCTGCCAGCAAATTTTTGCACGATAGCATTGTCACTCAGCGTAATGGCAGATATGTAATTCCCATAAAAGAGGGAGCATCTCCATTTGTTCAGGGAATTGTGCATGGACGTTCTTCTAGCAAATCTTCAATTTATATGGAGCCTCAGGAGATAGTTGGATTAAATAATGATCTTGAACTTGTGTTTAGCGAAGAAAAACAAGAAATCTTCCGAATATTTAAAGAATATACAGAGATGATACTTGATCACAAAAGTGTATTATTGGAAGAAATCATCTATCTTCAAGAATTAGATTTCTTCTTTGCGGCTGCTCGTTTAGCTAATCGACTCAAAGCAGAAAAACCGGTACTTTCAGAAAAATCTCAAATTAAATTGAAGAATGCCAGACATCCGCTTCTAATATTTGCTTTTGAAAAATTTGAAGATGTGATCCCCTTTGATCTGGAACTTGGATATGATTATAATTTGCTTTTAGTTTCAGGTCCGAATACCGGTGGGAAAACCGTTACCTTAAAAACTGTGGGAATACTTACCTTAATGGCGAGATCTGGTTTACCTATCCCAGCCGATCCTCATAGTGTAATTGGTTCATTTGATTCAGTTCTTGTTGATATTGGAGATAGCCAGTCGTTGGAAAATTCCCTAAGTACATTTTCTTCTCATATTAAGAATATCAGAGAAATGACAGAAAGCATTAATTCTAAAATACTAGTTCTTATCGATGAGATCGGTGCTGCAACAGACCCTGAACAGGGATCGGCTTTAGCTCAGGCTATTCTTGAGAACTTGGCAGAAAATAATGCAGTAGGTGTTATCAGTACACATTATACATCGCTTAAAGTTTTTGCAGAGAAACATGAAAAGTGCATAAATGCAGCAATGCAGTTTGATCCTGCCAAACACAAACCTACTTATCAATTCAAACTCGGTTTACCCGGAAATAGTTTTGCTATTGAAGTTGCATCTCGGCTTGGTTTACAAAAAGATCTTATTGAAAGAGCAAAAAAATTAACCGGCAAACAAAATGTTGAATTAACTGAATTGATAAAAAAAATGTCGGAAGAAAAAAAATCTCTTTCACGCCAATTATACCAGTTTGAATTGAAAACCGCACTTTTGAATCAGAAAATTTCCGAACATCAAGATCAGATCAAAACTCTGGAAAAAGACAAAAAAGAGATCAAGAAGAAGTCTTTACGCGATGCTCGTGAATTCCTAACATCCATGCAAAAAGAATTGAATATGGAAATTAAAGATATAAAACGTTCTAATAAAAGTGAGAAAAAAGATAAATTTGAAAGATCTTTAAAAAAAGTGACACAGCTTAATCGCGATCTGAGTAAGGAAGAAGAACAGCTTTCTGAAATCTCACGTGAATCAGTCAGCAATCCGAAGATCGGAATGAAGGTTTGGCTTAAAGAGATGGAAATGGAAGGCGAAATAGTTGAGATCTCAGGAAAGAAAATCAAAGTCGATATGGATGGAATTTTTCTTAATACAACTTCAGATCGACTTTATCTGATTACAGAGAAAAAAGTAAAAAAAACAAATAAGAAAAAATTCATAAATATTCCTAGAAATGATGCAAAAATGGAATTGAAAATTATAGGACTTCGATTCGAAGAGGCTTTACCTGAAATCGAAACTTTTATTGACAATGCAGTTGTAAGCGGACTTCTCATGATACGTATCGTTCATGGAAAAGGAACGGGAGCACTGCGTTCAAAAGTTAGAAATTATCTGCGAACGAATAGGAATACTGAAGAATTTTTCTCACCTTCGCCGGAAGCAGGTGGAAGTGGTGTGACCGTAGTGAAGATCAAGGAATAGGGGAGGAATAATGGATCAGCATGTTATCGATGAAATTATTGAAAGAAATGATATAGTTGATGTTATTAGTAGTTACATTCCTCTTAAGAAAACGGGAAGTAATTTTAAAGCTCGTTGCCCGTTCCATGATGAAAAAACCGCTTCTTTTGTCGTAAGTCCTAAAAAACAGATCTACAAATGCTTCGGTTGTGGTAAGGGTGGAAATGTAATAACTTTTGTACAAGAATTCGAGAAGATATCGTTTCCCGAAGCTTTAAGAAAACTTGCTGCACGCGCTGGTATAACCGTAACACAGGCGATAGGAAGCAAGAGCAAAGATTCTAAACGTGATCTGATCTATAAGATATATGAGATTGCTACTGGATATTTCTATAAAAATTTAATAGAACACGGAAACAATGCATTAGAATATCTGATTGAAAGAGATATTAAAGATGAAACGATAAAAAAATTCAAACTAGGATTTGCGCTCAATTCTTACGGTGGATTGCACAATTATTTGCTTAAAAATGATATTAATGAAAAGATCCTTGCAACAACAGGCTTATTCACTTCCAAGAACAATGATTTATTCCGTGAAAGGATAATGTTTCCGATCCATTCGTCATCTGGTAAAGTAGTAGCATTTGGTGGAAGAAAACTGTACGAAAATCAATCAGGTGGTAAATATGTAAATTCGCCAACAACTGATATTTACACAAAAGGGAATGAGCTCTATGGACTTTTTGATACTAAATATACAATTTCTAAAAAAGATAATGCTCTGATCTGTGAAGGATATACAGATTTCCTGAGACTTTATGAAAGTGGTTTTACAAATTCCGTTGCCTCTCTGGGCACCTCTCTAACCGATTCTCAAATAAGTATTTTAAGTAGATTCACTGAAAATATTTATATGTTGTATGATGGAGATAGTTCAGGTAGGAAAGCCGCTGTTCGTGCTGCTGGAAAGATATTAGGTAAAGGGCTTAATGTAAAAATTATTGGATTACCCAAGACAGATGATCCTGACAGCTACATCAGAAATAATGGTGCAACCAGTATGCAGGAAATGATAGATAAAGCAAAACCTCTTGCTGAATTCTTAAAGGATGATGAAGTTATTGGTGTTGATAAAAAAGGTAAACTTTCTGTTCTATTCGATATTCTTAATGAAATAGAAGATGAAATTGCTCAAGAACTGTTAATTCAGGATATTGCAGAGACGTTTGGATTGTCCGAGCATGCAGTATCTTCCAAGATAAGAAAAAAAAGAAGATCATTTAAAAAAGAAACCGAAGGTACAGAAATTTCTGAAATAGAGCATTTTACAGAGGAACGAGCAATTATATTATTAATTATTAATAATGAACTGTTATATAAAAAAGTTGCGCAAGAGATAGATTTGAGTTATTTTTTAACTGAAAAGTATAGAAAAATTTATAAAATAATCTCGGAGCATATAGAAGATATGGGTAATATTCCTGCTTTAATAAGCAAGATAGATGAAGAAGATACTAGAAATATGCTTACAGAACTTTCTATGTCAGATATTCCCACGCAAACTATTGATGATGCTATCATCGCACTTAAAACCAGAAAGTTTCATATAGATCTTAAGATAATAAATGCAGAAATACTAAATGATCCTACGAATATGGATCTGTTTACAAAGAAGAATGAGTTAAAAAGAGAAATATTAAAAATAAATAAAAAAGTGGTTAGAAGAACTTTGTACTAAGGAGACTAAATGCTTAGTTATAATGAGTGTATTAAAAAACTGATTCAAATAGGTAGGAAAAATAATGATCTGCTTACTTTTAAGCAAATCAATCAGGTCCTGCCTAATAGCCCAATCTTCCTTGATAAGATCGAACAAATTATTTCTGATCTTGTAGAAGATGGAATTGATCTCATCGATGAAACTCAAAAACGGGTTACAAAAAAGAAGATATCCCTAAAGAAAACAAGAGCAACAAAAAAGTTCCACAATAGGAAATATTATGATGATCCGGTAAGGATGTATCTTGGAGAAATGGGACGTGTTCCACTTCTGGATCGTGAGGGAGAAGTACGGATTGCCAAAAAGATCGAGAGCGGACAGCAACATATTAATAAAAATATTTTTAAAAGTGGAAGTACTCTTCGTGAGATGGAAAATTTTATACACCGTTATCGTGAAAAGAGGGTTAAGATTGATCAGATATTTAAGATCGAATATGGAACTTGGATGGATAAATCTCAAGAAGCTAACCTTGTAAATGAATTTGAACAGGTTATCAGAGGAACAAAAGCAATATTTGAAAAAATTGGTGAAATGATCGACAGTAGTGATATTGATGAAGACGAAAACCTTTTAGATCAGGAATTGATAGATACACAAAGAATAAAACTTATCGAAATATTTGGTATTTTAAAATACAATGAAAAACTCTTAAAGAGAATGGTTTACCGTATTCGGAGCCTTGTAGATAGAATTAAAGACAGTCAAAAAAGTATTACACATCTTTCTAAGATCAGAAAATATTCCTTGGATGAAATTTGTACTTACGGTAGAAAAGCCAATAAATCTGAAGAAGATTATAAATTAGTTTTTGAAGAAACCAAAATAGAACCTGATGTATTTGTTGAGACGTTGCGTAAGATCAAAAATGCAAGAAGAAAAATACGCCGTGTGGAACTTGAAACTCGTATGACAGCTGATGAAATGATTGGTTTGCTGGATGAAATCGAACGTGGCGAGAAAATGAAGGAACGATCAAAGAATGATATGATCGAAGCCAATGTTCGCTTAGTTGTCAGTATTGCAAAGCGTTATAATAATCGTGGCTTGGATTTTCTTGATTTGATCCAGGAAGGCAATACCGGACTTATGCGTGCGGTTGAGAAATATGATTATCGTAAAGGTTTCAAATTTAGTACCTATGCCACTTGGTGGATAAGGCAGGCGATAACACGTGCAATTGCAGATCAAGCTAGAACTATCAGAATTCCAGTTCACATGATCGAATCTATAAATAAAGTTAAAAGAGCAAGCAGGAAATTACTGCAGAAACTTGGAAGAGAACCATATCCTGAAGAAATAGCAATTGAACTTGATATTCCTGTTGAAAAGATAAAGAATATTTTGGCGATAACTAAAGAACCTGTATCGTTGGATAATCCAATTGGTCATGAGGATGAGGATAGTTTGCTGGGTGATTTTATAGAAGATAAATCCACGATCTCACCGGAAAGAATGGCTGAGCGGACTCTACTGAAAAAGCAGGTTGATGATGTTCTTAAAACTTTAACTTCGCGTGAAGAAAGGGTAATAAGATTACGTTTTGGAATTGATGATGGATATCATAGAACTTTGGAAGAGGTTGGAAACATCTTTAGTGTTACACGTGAGAGAATTCGTCAGATCGAAGATAAGGCTTTGCGTAAATTACGCCATCCCACCAGAAGTCATGTGTTAGAGAAGTTCATAGATAACTTTAATATAAAGTAATTTATACACTAGGAAATTCTTGACATAAAATTGGGTCATTTTGTTTTTACAATCTTAAAATTAATAAGTGGGGCCTATAGCTCAGTTGGTAGAGCTTCCGGCTCATAACCGGACGGTCAGAGGTTCGATTCCTCTTGGGCCCACCAAATATAAAAAGCCGCTCATCGAGCGGCTTTTTATTATTTAACTTACAATCTTTTATTACTTTTACCTTTCCTATTTCAACAATATCATCTTTTTTACAGAAGTATAATCAGTAGCATCTATTTTATAGAAATAAACACCCGAACATACTGATTTTTTTGCATCATCAGTTCTATTCCAAATCACAAAAATGCAGGGATGGAATCGGATCGCTGGATTCCACCCCTGCTAAAGGGGATTTCTTATTCATGATAAGAATAAGATTAAGCCACTTTTCTTTATTTAAGGAGAATCATCTTTTCCGTACTTGTATAACGTCCGTCTGCTTCCATTTTGTAGAAGTAAACACCACTGGAAACTGATTTTCCTGAATCATCAGTTCCTTTCCAAATTATTGAATGTTGACCAGCTGAACGTTGTTCTTTAACAAGCTGTTTTACTTTCTGACCCTTAATGTTGTAGATGTTAATTTCAATTTTCTGATCTTCATGTAAATTGAAATTAATTTTAGTTTCCGGATTGAATGGATTCGGGTAGTTGCCGATCAAGCGAGTATCATTAGCAACAATATTGTTATCATTTGTTCCCACGCCGCCTTGAACTCCAAACCATTCTAAAACAGCTGTGAGAACTTCTTCTCGATCCGTAGCTTCTGAAATAGCTTCAACCGGAAAACCAAATGTTAAAGCTTTGTATGTTCCATCAACAGAAATTGCTGATTTCCTGGTAGGAATTCCATTATAAGTGAGAGCTACATCTGCAATATTTAAAAGGTCAAATGTATACGGTTCTCCCAAATTTCCAGCTCCTGCACCGATTGCTACATCGATATCATCTCCCAATACACTGCCTGTAGAGCTTACAACAGAACTAGCATTGGGATATGAAGATAATCCATCATAACCCAAAAGCAGGATAAGTGGATGACCGTATAAAGAAGAGGAAAGTTCGGTTCCTGTAACCAGCAAATTTCCACCAGTATTTAGATAACTTTCTAATCCAGCTGGGATTTCGGAATTACTTCCAACAGAATCACCGAACCAAATCGCAGCCTGTAACTCTGTGCAATTCTGTAGATCATCTGCTGGAACAGGATAGTCATTTTCTGCCCAAACTCCATAAGAATTATCAGGGAAAGCAGCATCAAAAACATCTGTGTAGTATTCCGAATTCAATCCATCAGTTTCTGTATTGATTACAAAAATATCCGGTGTGCTCATTACATGGAATTCACAGTTTTGAATATTATCTGGGTTAGCTTGAGAAATGAAAGTGATAATCCCATGAGCTTCTTCACCTTCGGTAGTTCCGGGTGTGAAGGAAATTTCTGAGATGAATTCACTCTCACCATCAACTTCGATAGTGGAATTTCCACTGGCAGAACCTGAATGAGTTGTATAAGAAAATTCCCAATCTGTCGGCATATCCATATCTATAGTCACATCGTAAGTGTCAACGCTGAAACCACGATTACGGATCTTTACATTTCCTGTACCTGCGGTGTTTGGATCTGTAAGGATATAGTTATCCCATACTTCCAATACATAATCGAATGGCGGTGGTGTAATATAATCCCAGTTGGATTGGATTACTTCTTTGGTGGTATCGTTCTGTACATATACTACTGCTTTTATGTTTGGCCATTCCTGCACAATACCTTCTAAAACATAAGGCCAGGGGAATGTTACAGTGAAAGTTTCTGTGCTGTTGGCATCAATGGCAAAATCTAAACCATCAAAATCCGGATCCATATCAAGCTGATCATAATGCCATTCATCCTGACTGTTGCCACCATAATATCCATCGAAAAATTCAGAGATGAGTGTAAAACGGATCTTATAATTACCGCTAACAGCTGCTGCTGCACTATTCACTGTGGCTGTAACTGTAGTTAGTTCCATAGTGCTTTCGAAATTTAGATCAATGGAAATCGGACTGTCGATCGCCAAACGTTGATCTACTTGCGGTCCAATGGATGATGATGGGTAGGAAGTGATGATTCCATCGATCCTCAGGGCGGGAATACCAGTAATTCCATAATAACCGGCTCGTGCATCACAGGCTGCAGGATCGATATCATACCAGGGATCGGAAGACATATGATCGACGACCACAGTTACATCCTCCAGGTTATCCACTACCCAGCTAAAAAAATCCAGCGACGCTGGATAACAGTTATGGCACCATTGAGCTGTGAATTCTTCCAGCAGAACTTTTCGAGGGAAAGCAGGCAGCATGGCCACGCTTAATACTAATATAAGCAAGAATAAACTTTTTTTCATACATTTCTCCTTATAGGTTATTCAGAAAACTTGAGTCGATTCAACGGTTGCTGAACCGACTCGGAATAAGATTTATTTCATTAAAATCATTTTTTTGGTTTTTTGGAAATCACCACTTTTCAATTTATAGAAGTAAATTCCTGAGGAGACTTGTTTTTCATTATCATCAGTTCCATTCCATACGACACGGAGTTCATTAGTCCCTATGCTCCCGCTTGGAATTGTGCAAACTTTCACCTTTTGTCCTTTCAGATTATAAATTACTAACTCAGTTTCTTCAGTTATCCCGCTTTTTAAAGAAAACGAGATCGTAGTAGTAGGATTGAAGGGATTTGGATAATTATTTGATAAGAAATTCTCAACAGGCTGGATCTGGCCATTTTCTATTCCAGTAAAATCAAAATAAACCACAACATCAACCACCTCGGTCTGGCTCCAGTAATCTGCTGAAAAAGTGATTTCGGCTCCTCCTACTGCACCAAGATCCACATTCACAGCACCACCCAGGCTAGCAGCAGTTATATCTGCATTTATTGTTATGGACTGGATATCTCCATTATTTTCAAGTTGGCCATTATTTGGATCGATTGTTAACCAAATTGGTTCTCTTAGTAAACCTTCGTAGAGTGTGAAAACCGGATCTCCCATGACCGTCCCACCTAAAGCAACATCATCATAGCCTGGATTAAAAGCGTTAGATACACTCAAACCTCCAACGTTATTAACGTTTGCAATCACTGGATCTATTGACCATTGGTTTGTAATAGGATTGTAACCATTCATATTTATAGTAGGGTATGGATCGTACATATTTGCTAGAATTGTGTATCCATCCGGTTGGTTGGGCATATAAGTCATTCCATATACAGAGAGATCACCACCAGTTGGATCTGGTATTGGGATTAATTCTTCAGTATCAAGATCGTATTTAGCTATTATTCCGTTAGATCCAGAATCACATAAATAGAGATCATTATTGTTATAATCATAAGCACACGAGCTAAGATAAGTACCTACAGTCATTCCAATATTTCCAATAATTTCAATATTAGATGAATTAAATCCAACAGGCGGGAAAGCATAAATATCACCACTGGATTCGATTGCTATTATCCTGTTTGTTATGGGATCATAGGCAGGATCAAACAAGAAGATCAAGTTGGTGTCTGGGAAAACAATCGCATCAATCTCATTTAGTTCAAAATCGTAGTGGGTTATTGTCAAGGGAGGTGCATACCAATTATTATGTCCAAATCCAAAAACACCTTCCTGTGTAACTTCCAAACCCCAACTAGCACCAGTAAGTGTGCCGCTCATGATTTCATCTCCAAAAGCGCGATTATCATTTCCAACCCAGGAAACAGGATTGTCATAAAGATTAAGTGTGGAATTCCAGTTTATGGGTCCAACACCTGTATTGGTAAGGTTAAGAGTGGCTGTAGCAATGCTGTCTTGGTCAACTGTCATTTCTACAAAATAACTAGAAACAGTAGCATTTATAACACCCAAAGCTACATCCAAAGTTTCATTTTGTGTGAGAGAAAAATCCTCAAACAAAACAGGTGCGTGATCTTCTAAGCTGAAAGCTAAATCATATGTTCCGACAGGTAATGAAAATGAATAATATCCGGAAGCAATTGTAGTTGTTGTCGTTATACCGTCAACCTTCACTTCAACGTTTTCAAGGGGATTTCCACCAATTGTGTTTTCGTACACATATCCGGAAACATCATATTCAATGTAAAGATTTGTAAACGGATACTCCACTATAGAAGACTCACCATTTGTGTGGACAGCACTCACACCCGCAGTATAGGTCTGGTTAAAATTAAGATCCTCGTATTGGTATGTTGTATCAGGAATTTCATGAGCTACTTCCACTCCATCCAGATATACATTGTAGCCTAAGAGAATGCGACTTGATTCATTATTTTTTTTGTTCAATGAAACTTTTTTAGTATATACAGTTTCTTGCAAGTCTTCGTAGGTTACATTCAAAAATGGAGGATTCGTTTCATTCCAGCCATCAAAGTTCAAATAATATGTAGCGCTGTTATCTGTGGAGTTTATGCCAAGGCAAAACCAGTCGTTTATCAATGCAGCTTGCAAATCAGAATTGGCTGAACCTTCCATAATAGCAACTTTCCAACCAGGTGCAAAAGTTGATGATTCTGCAAAATTATTATATAAATTTGTTTGAATTTCAGCCATCAAATCAGCAGGAGATGCCGTAAGAGGATCAATAGCAACACCATTGATCTGCCAATAAGGATAATATGTGTCATTTACATAACCATTGAACTCGATCTCCAGAATAGTAGCTCCGTCTGGAATTAGCGATATATCGAAGTTCATCCAGCCATCTTCACTATCATGTGCAATAACTTCGCTGTTCGATGTGAAATTAGTACCGTCAGTTGAACCTGTCCAGTAATCCGCACTTTGGGGGAATACTGCTTCTGTAATGGCAATACTTTCCGGTTCATTCCAGGTAGCAAAACCAAATTGATCAACTGACAAGTTTTGTGGTGGATTTTGGGCAAATAGAACACCACAAAACACAAAAAACAAAATTAAACCTTTTTTCATTTTTAACTCCTTTTTTTTAATTGATTTCATTACTTTTCATCTTAACCTTGTGTAGCGATATTTTTCGTCATCTTTTCTGCATCTTTCCATAAAAATTCAAATAACATCTTACACGCCAACGCAATAGATTCATGTTCAATCGATATCATTGTAAGCTCATTATCACCATAAGGTTCATCAAGTGAGAACATGACTCCTTTTCCATCAAAGACTAACATTTTTACTGGGAGCTTTTCAACTACACGAGCCTGCTGTCCATACTCCACAAGAATAAATGATTCAGGTAATACTTCTAACTCTTTCTTTTCATAGAGTCCCTTTGCTACTCCACCTCTTCTTAGAAACTCAATCTCATGATCTTTCTGTTCTTTTCTTTTTGGTTTTGTATCACACGAATAAGGTCCTTTACTGAAAAACAGGATTTCATTCTCCGTTTTATCTAAAAGTTCTAAATACTTTTTGAATATTTGATTGTTATCTTTCAAAATTTCAATATATTCGAAAATTTCTTCTTTCTTGCGGCCTTCATCATAAAGCGGAGTGAACATGTTTACCAATTGGTCTTTTAATTTGCTCTTTTGTTCGATTTCTTTGCGCTGATCATCCAGGATTTTCTCCAAAGCTATTTTTGGTTCGATTGCTTCGAATACTTTTTTCTTACCCAGTTTCTTCTCTGCACAAATTCCGCGATTAATCATTTTTTTAACGATCTCATAAATTTTAGTGCGGGGAACATCAGATGCTTCTTGCAATTCTGAAGCTGTAAAGCTCTTACGGCTAAGCAGAGTAGTGTAAACCTTAGCTTCTCTTTCCGATAATCCTAATTCTTTGAACAACTCTAATTGATTATTTTCATTTTTCATTTTTCCCTCATTATTTATCTTTTACCTCTTATGGGAGTAAAATTTGTTTTGGTAATTAAATAGTCAAGTTTTTTTTTTTTTTTGAAGCAGGATTTTATTAGATTGTAGGTATCGACTCGACGTATTAAAAAATCTCGACTGAGAACGTGTTTATATACCACATTTTGAAGAGTCTCAAATAATTGTATCTGCGAGCAGAAACGTTGATAACATTTCATCACTTGGATTTATAAACAAAGTTCTGATAGTGTCCACGTGGCCCCACCATAAATCGGTAAAGCCGCTCAATGAGCGGCTTTATGTTGTTTTATGGTAACCTTAATATTCTTACTTCATCAATATCATTTTCTTTGTTTGCTGGAATTCTCCACTTTTATATTTGTAGAAATAAATTCCTGAAGATGCGGGTTTGTTGTTATCGTCCCTTCCGTTCCAAATTACTGAATGCTGACCTGCTGGAAATTTTTCATTTACTAATGTTTTTATCTTCTGACCCTTCAGGTTGTATACTTCGATTTGTGTTAATTCTTGTGAATTCGTGTTTGAAAAGCTAATCGTTGTAGAAGGATTGAAGGGATTTGGATAAGCTATAAGATCCAAGTTAGTACTGACTACTTCAGAATTAACATCATTGTTGTCGTCAATTATTTCGAACTCAAATTCAACACCAAGAATCTCATGCCCACCATTTCCTTCTGTATCTGTGATGTAAAGCTGCCATTCTCCTGGAACAGGTTCAGCGTAAAAATCTGCTAAATCGAAATCTATGTTTGTATATCCATTTTCCTCCGGTTGGAAGATTATATGTTCCAAACCAGATGGTGATCTAAGCCATAAAGCACCTGTTTCAAAATGTTCAAAGCTGCGCCACATGCAATCAATATTAAGGCTTTGTAGTAATCCAGTTTCGGTAACAATGAAAGAAGTCCAACTCAGGTCTAACAACGTGTTATAGTAGGGATTCTCGGTATTATATGGAAATGGTTCTTGCTCTGGGCTATCTCCGATTTCGTATACATAACTTGTTGTAATTGGATCAGGATCTAATATTCTAATTTTCAGATTATAATCATTTTCCAATCCATTAGAAACTCCATGCAATGTAAGAGTAGGATAGCCAATTATGCCCAATGCAGTTAAACTTAGAATATTATTTTCTACATCGGCGGTTAGTGATTGCGGATTGCTATTATTTGTAAGAGACACTGTAACATTCGAACCATTTGGGTTATAGAAAAGATCATTTAATCCTACGGTGGTTTCTTCTCCAAAGTTAAGCGGTATTTCTTCTATAGGATTTATGTAAAGCTGCTGCATTTCTACAATAGCTTCAGCGACACTCTCAAAGAAATTATGATTATCGGAGAACTTCAGGACATTACCTAATCCTATAACCACGACATAAGGAACAAATCCATCACCAAAATCTACATAATAGGGTACGATATCTGTAGAATATGGAAGATAAATGGGAGGATTCTGAAGCTGTTCCCAGTTTTCTTCGCCAATAAAATAAACTTCGTCATAATTCTGTTCAGCCCACCAGGCTGCATTCTCAGGCGCACTGCCCTCACATCCACCTCAGCCATATCCACCCCAATCCATCACAACAACTTTTCCAGATGCTACAAGTTCATGAACGCTGTGATATTCTCCGCTATCATCGGTCCAACTATAATCATCTACAACATCACCTACTTCGTAAACAGCAAAAAGATTTACGATAATAAAGATCATTAACAACAATAAACATCTTTTCATTCTCACTCCTTAATTATTTTAGAAGAACCATCTTCCTTGTTTTTTCGGAATCTCCAGCTTTCATTTTATAGAAATATACCCCACTGGACACTGAATTTCCTGAATCATCGGTTCCATTCCAGACTACTTTGTGATGATCTGCAGAGAATTCATCACCGATGAGAGTTCGAACCTTTTCACCTCTAATATTGTAAATTTCGAGAGTAACGTGCTTCGCTTCATCTAAAGAAAAAGCAATACTTGTTGTTGGATTAAAAGGATTCGGATAATTAGACAATCTTATATTTGAACTTGACATTAAGTCATCACTACACTTAGTAAATATCACTTCAATTTCAAATGATGAATCTTCGTAGAACTCAATTATAGAGGTAAACTCATTTCCATCTTTACTGATAGTAACATCATACTTCGATGTTAATATTCCTTCCCAAGAAAGATTGTAATCATCAGTTATCGTTTCTTCCCAGATTTCACCTGAAATCGCTGAAAGTGTAACTAAAGCTCCGTTCAATTCATCTGAAGAAATGAAGTTTAATTCAAGGTTTGTTGTTGTAGTTAAAGAATGTAAATTCCACCCAAAAGCACCCATGTCATTAAGCGAACCGTTCAGATCATTATACTGTGGATCCGGGTTTCCTGCATCAATACAAGGTGAATCATTTGATAAACTCCAATCTGCTGCCAGATATGAATTTTCGCTACCAGAATCAATTGTCGGATCAACAAAAAGTGGATCTAAATTAAGGTTATTTGTTCCACCATAATCTTCAGATAGATTACAATAATCCACTGAGATATCTGATGATATATTCATAAAAATGCTGTTAGATCCTCGAATAATTGAGTTCATACAATACAGGTCGGAAGAATGTACGAATATTGAAGCTCCACCCTGATTATTTACAATTGTATTATTGATCAAGGTTACATCACTATCTTCCTTTAAAGCAACAGCCCCGGCAGGACCACCCGTGTTATTCACAATTATGTTGTTAGAAATGGTTCCTATACTATTTTCAAAACCAATTCCACCACAATAGGATGTATTTTCGTTTCCACTTATTAAGTTTCCTGTTATTATAAAATTATCACAGTTATCAAGTTCAATAGCTGCTGCAGAAGGTTGACCGCTATTACCCCAGAAGATTGAGTTACTAATATTAATAATTGAGTTATCTGCCAATATAGCCGTATCATTTGCTCCATAAAATCTGCAATAATCAAATTCCGAAATCCATCTTGAATCAATTTCTATCCCATTCCAATCAGCGTCACCTTCGAATATAATTGGTTCTGTATCCAATCCAAGAGCAGTGATCTTGCCTTTCACTATAATATTACCATCCTCACAGATTACTTTAGTTCCCGGTTCCAGTACAAGTTCAGATTCTTCTGCAATAACCACATCACCTGTGATAATATAAGGACTGTGTTCTAGATTCCAGGTACCGCTAACAGTACCAGAAATATTACTGTAATCTGTAACCGTAATGTAATCTTCCATCAGTATCTCAACTTGTTCATTGTCTTTTGTTGCTATCAATTTTACATCGTAGCTGCCAATCTCTTCGTAATTATAAACAGGATTTCGTTCTGTACTATCAATACTTCCATCTCCATCCAAATCCCATTCATAACTGTCTGCGCTTAATTCGGGTGTAGTTTGATTTTCAAAGTTAACTGTTAAAATTCCAGGACCTTGTTGTATATTTGATGTAAACCATGCATTTAGTTCATCATGTATTATCACATTTTTACCTTGATATATCTCCTTTGTTTCTATGTTCTGGATGAATAAAAAACCTTTTAGCATATCATCGGTAAAGTTGCTTTCAACTTCAATATCGTATTGGATTTCCAGTATCTCTCCTGGTTGAGTAAGAAAGAATTCTTCAATCTCTAAAGCATAAACAATAGCTGCATTTACAGAGTCGATTGTAGCGGTATAGCCAAGATAAATATTCTTCAACCCATCATCAATTTCCTGTTTTAGTTCAATTCGGGCAGAAAGAGACAATATATTATCATTCCTTTCCATTTCAGCATTTATCAGGATGGGACTGTAAACCGTTTCTCGTTCATGATACTGAGGGTAGTAATACTCATTGAGATAATCTCCCCACGAGAAACCAAATTGACCATCAAACCTGCAATCGGGATAACCGCTTACACTGTAAAAATTTGCACGTTCCATAGCAAAATTATAATCATACGTTTCCCAGACTATGGGAGTTAAATAATTTACCTCCGGTATATTGTATAAATGCCACATAGACCATATGGCGCTAGGACAATATGGTCACCCTGCAGTACTAAATACCTCACCCACGGGATTACGCTGAGCAGAAAACAAACTGGAGCATAATATAATAAATATTAATATGAATAACGTTTTATTTTTCATCTTTCCTCTCTTACTTATTTCATTAAAATTATTTTTTTTACACTTGCGTAATCACTAACTTCATTTGAATTGATATGGACTTCGTAGAAATATATTCCACTTGCAGCTTGTGAGTTCTTATCATCTCTACCATTCCAAATAATCGCATGATTACCTGCTGGTTGTTTTTCATTAACCAATGTCCTTATTCTCTGCCCCTTTATGTTATAGATTGATAGTTCAACATGCAATTCTGAATCTAAATGATAACTGATTTTGGTAGATGGATTGAATGGATTCGGGTAGGCATTGAGCTGTAGATCTTGTTTTGCTATCTGATGATTATCACTTGAAGAGGAATTGAATACATAAATATTAGAAGATTGCGACTCACCTGTATCATACATTGCTGTAACATAAAAACTGGAACCAACATTCGGAAGAGAGATCAAATAATTTCGATTATCTATAAGAACATTCCCATTGATTGGAACAGAATTTCCTTCTTCATAAAGATTGTATCCCAAAATATCCCAATCTCTAAATCCGCGGCCACATACCACATCATCGATAGCGCAACCGGAATCGGTCCCACCCATACAATCTCCACTAAAGGCAAGCTGTACGGTTTCGAAACCTGCTCCGCAAAACATACTAAGATCAACCTCTACATCATGCCAGGAAGAAGATGAAGGAACTGTGTAGATATTATCCCAGTTGATTCCACCATCTGTACTAACCATAACACTGAGATTATAGCTGTTACCATTTTGCGTTCTATAATAAACGTTGAAGTTCAGGTCAAGTTCGACAATACGTGATAGATCGAATTCCGGCAATGTTAGCATACCATTATTGTTACCTGTAATGCAGGCATAATTGCCGTCAAAATCCGGAATTGTGAATGTACTGGTTGAACCATTATCAGTAATCAACCAATTCCCGGAATCATTACTCCAATCTTCTGGAAGGATGCCTCCATCAAAATGTTCACGTACACCTTTAATTTTACCTGGTTTTACCCATTCTAATTCAAGTTCATCATTTCCCAAGGGAAATCCTGCTAAGTCGTTAGGAGCTAGTTTTTGCCTTTCCAGGGAGATATCCAGCACATTGCCAATTCCATTAATTGTAGCAAAATCAATGTATTCATCATAATCTTCTGCATTTACATGAACATTATAAGCGCCTTCCATCAAAGGAAGTATATAATTTCCATTGGTATCTGTAGTTGTTTGAAATCCACCAAATCTAACTTCTGCCCCCACAACGGGTTCTTGACTGTAAGTATCAATAACAGTGCCTGTAACTTCTGCATTCTGAAATGGAATTGAGCTTTCAGTTTGTGCTGTTTGAAGAACAGGTCTGTCAATTTCTCTACTAAATTCACCATTTTGTATAACGACTACAAAATTTAATTCGCTATAATCCCAGGCTGGATCAATCGGTATATTTAAAACAAATTGTTGAGATTCACCGATAGCTGTTAAAGGCATGTCTGTATAACCAAGAGTCAATGCCATATTGAAATAAACGGCATCGTAATAAACAGTTAGTATAACAAATAGAATATTATCAGTGCTATTAATCGTTTCAGTAATATCAACTTGTACAGTCACATCGATTCCGCTTTCTGCATTTGGAGCAACACTATTAACTGCAAGTATAGCAGGGCTTGATACATTCACAGCAGATTGGTATCCGTCATAAATCCAATTGTAATATGCCGAGCCCCATCCGGTAAACGGTGATTCACCATTTATCACAGTAGCCGGTATAGATCCAGGAAATTCATAGTATGCCATTCTTTCCATGTAATAATTTGATATCTCTTGTTTCCAATGAATTGGGATCAAGTGATCTACATTATTATTTAGTTGAGCTAACGCGTCCAGCGCTGCAGGACAGTAAGCTCAGCCACTAGAAGACCAAATCTCTGCTAATACTTCTCTTTGTTCTGCCCACAAAACTGAAAGCATAAAAACTAATAGCACCACTATAAAAATTAACTTTATTTTCATTGTTTATTTCCTTTTTTGTCGAAAACCATATTAATTGAAACAGCAGGAATGGTACCTGGTCGCGTAGTCCCATTCCTGCCTTCAATAGAGTATTTACCCTATTTCAATAAAATCATTTTCTTTGTAGATTTGTAATTTTTTGTTTCCATTTTATAGAAATACACTCCTGATGCAACAGACTTACCGCTGTTATCTTTACCTTGCCATACTATTGAGTGTTGACCGACAGGCAGCATTTCCAGTTTAACTGTTTTTACCTTTTGACCCTTCATATTGAAGATCGACATTTTAACATCACTTTCTTCTTTTATACTGAATTTAATTGTAGTTTCAGGATTGAAAGGATTCGGATAGTTACCATATAATGCTGTAACAAGAGGTAATTCAATACCTGCCGAGGAAAACGGTTCAATATAGTATTCAGGAGATATAGCTGCTTCAGATTGATTATTCGGGAAGTTTGCAATTACTGCATAACGATAGATGTCAGCTTCTGGAATATTATCATCCATTGTATAAGTTTCAGGTATATTCAAAACTATTTCCACCCACTCTTCAGGATTTTGTATATCATCAGTCAGTAGTCGATAAACATCGTATGATTCTACACTTCGTTCACTTGGTTCTAATAATCTTCCAACAACATAAGCTTCCAAATCAGAATCGAGCATTGTCCATTCAGGACCGTTATAATATGGCATACGCCAAGTCATTGCTGTAGAATTGTGTAGATCCGTAGTTCTTTGGAAATCTATGTCTGCACCCCAGGGAGAGCCACCTGGTTGACTTGGAAAGGCTGGGTCGTGTGGAAGATAAGCAGCCACACTGATCCAAAACGTTCCTTCGGTCAGAGCAAAAGGATCTTCTAATACAGCTGAGTATTCCTGGAATTCATTTTGCATTACAGGTATCGTTTGAGTAGAATCTACATGAACCTGCTGTGGCATTCCATTACCAGTATCTTCATATAATTTAACAGTATAAACTAAAGGTGTGTCATAAAACTCTCCAAAGCAGTTTTGTGTTGGAGTAAAGTAAATAGGGCTTTCTATTACTAATTTTGTTATTAAAACAGCCTCTGTGATAACAATATCGAATGCACCTTCTCTATCATATTCCCACCAGGTATCTTCAGCCGGATAATCGTTCAGGTAGATTGGAGTTGTTTCAGGACCTTTATGATTAAGTAGAACTGTTTCTACCGCGGGTAACCAATTTACATCAACATGATCATCCAAAACATCTACATTCACACCATACGGGGCTACCAGTAGATCAACAAGTTCTATGGTAATCTCTGTTTCATCATAATGATAAACATCTTCAAGAATATATTGTTCATATCCTTCCAAATCAACATAGATGACATACGTCTGCTTAAATGCATTAATGGTTGCTGTATTATTTGGGCCTATATAGAATTCGTATAACTCTTCACCAAAGCCAGGTGCATAAGGGTCATCTCCAAAAATCCGAATCCTAGCATTTTCTGTGTTATCTCCACTGGGAGTATTTACAATAATACTCAATTCTGCATGCATATTATTGGCTACATTGTTTGAATGATGCGAACTTGACAGCAGGTTTCCACTATATTCTGTTTGTACTGCATAACAATATACGCCGGCATTCTGGTTAATTATTCCAGTATCAGTACAAGTTAAACCTATAATTCCTTCAGATACTAAATCCCATTGAGTTGGGTCATTAATGTCATCTGTTAATAATCTCCAAACGCCATAACTTTCTACACTTCTACCCGAACGAGGATAAGAATTGCCAAAGTTAGATATTACATCTCTGTTCATTTCAAAACGCTCGGTTTCCAATGGCATCTCGAAGTTGTTTGTACAAATCAATGTTTGAATTGGCCTGTTATCTAACTCTTCAATGCTGAATCCATTAGCTCTAACCTGAAAATTAGTTGGTAAATATCCTCCATTCAAAAAATCACTTGTTTCAGGAGGTGTCCAGGTAGGATATTCTTCTAAAATATCTGCACACATCCAGGAATTTCCATAAGTTGCCGGCCAGGTAATACTGGATGGAGGTGTAGGATCTGTTGTGCACATAAAGAACTCTGGATATGTATCCGGATTAGCTCGGATTCCCACAAAAAAACCATTTAATGCTTCAACTGGTTCTTCCAGTTCATGAATATTCCAGTTTTCATGTCCTTCAACATGATCTATCCAACCAGAATCGTAGAGAATATCATACCCATTTGGATATCCATCTTCTCCTAATCCGAGGATGATCACCTTTACACTATTTGTATATGGTCCGCTATTCGAATAATCAAAGACACAGAATTCTACATTATTAATGATAGCATGGTTATAGTAAGTATTTCCAAAAGCATGATTTGGAATCGTTGTTGCATTAAAAGTTCCCACGCCCCACCAGGATAAACCATTATCATATCTAAAATAATCCGGAGGAGAAGAAGCCGGTTCTTCCCAATTTACTATTGTATCATCGTTATCCCATTCAGCTGTAATATTTGAAGGAGGATACAGCAATTCATTTAGTTCTATGTCTAATGTATTTGCTCCTGTGTTTATATAGATAGTTTGACTATTACCTGAATAACCTGGTGCATATACAGTCAGTTGGTAATCAAATCCTGTGTTAATGTCTGTTATTATATAATTTCCATTGTCATCTGTCTGCACAGTCAAGTCAGGATCATTATTTAATCCTACAATAGCGCCAGAAATTCCTAGAGTTGTAAAAGAATCTGTTACAACTCCACTAAGTGAACTTGAATCATATGGAGTTAGAACAATATCAAATGTTGTCGTTTGTCCAACATTTATACTCACACTTCCTACAAAATCATAGTAATTAGCAATAGTTGCAGAGATATCATGATTCCCGGAATTTAAAATTGGAAATGAATAAAATCCTGTATCGCTGGTATAAGCACTTATCAAACCATTATCTAACGAAACAAACACATTTTCTAGCGGCACATTCTGATCATCATAAACATAACCATCTAATCCACCAAAACCATCATGTAGTGGAAAAGTAATATTATCAAGCCAGGCACAATCATCTCCACCTGGAGTTCCTGCATCTTTCATAAAGCGCCATTTGAAAATATGTGTTCCCGCATCAACAGCATACACATTCGTGCCAGGGAAGCTCCATTCTGTAATACCACTCCAGCTATCTATCATTACATCATCAATATAAAATTCTAAAAAATCATAATCTGCTTCTGAGGAGATCTTTCGTGCGAATGATAAATCTCCGGCTGTAGTAATATTTAACGTAATGAAAAGAATTGATTCTTCATTATCTGAAATCGCTCCCGATTTGGCACAGTAGGTTCCATTGAATGGTAAATCTGTAGATATTGTCCAGGGCAATTGACCTTGCATTACCCAGGGGAACTGCAGAAAATCACCGCTTTCAAAGCCTTCATCACAATCACCAATAGGCAGTAGTTCTATGCTTACTGTCTCGGTCGGATCAGATTCATCTTCGTCGTATACAGCTGTTACATAATATTCATAAATACCTAAGCTCAAACCTGTATCAAGATAAGATAATTCAGTTACTATGCCTGTATTGACTTGAACATTGTCTCGGTACACATTATAACCTAAGAAATCTCTGGTTGAATTTATGATGAAAGGATTACTAACGGCTATTGGAGATATGCGATTTTCAAATTCAGATTTTGTTTCACCTTGTTTAATCATATTGTGCATAATAGTCTGTGATTCCTGATCATCAAAACTCAACACAAAATCACTTCCATCCGCCAGATTCGTAACACTGTAGTCATCTATCAGAAGATAATACATATAAGGTGAAATACATCTGATAGCCAACCAAATTGTCTGCCCAGCGTAAGACGACAAATCAATATTAAATGCTTCCCAATAAACTGTGCCGTCATCAAATTGAAAATACAATTCTGGAGTTGCAGGGAAATTAGATGGATCTGGACCAGTAGTACTAATATAAACTTCGAATTCTTCCTGGCTGTAAGTTGCATCATAATTACCTGCCATAAAGTTGAATTCTGATGTTGCAGTTACATCCAATTCTGGTGAAACCAGCCAGTCATCGTTATGGGTGTCATAAAGACATGCTGCACTATAGGAAGAATTGTAACCTTGGTTTAATATTCCCCAAGTGTTGTCGCTATTGATATTGAAAATACTGAAATCAGCGGGGAATATACCACTTTCGAAACCTTCAAAACCATCAAATGGCAATACAGGTTCATTCCAGTTCAATAGGATTGCATCTTCACCAGACTGAACCGCCGTTAAACCTGTTGGGGCAGGCATTTGCCCGAATAAACTTACACTTACAACCAGTACAAATACTACTGATAAAATACAACTTTTACCATTTTTCATTTCTAACTCCTTTTTTATTTTTTGAGATATCATCTCTTATTTTTATAAAATCACATATCCAATAAACCAAAATGCATAACACGTTTCAGTGGTTTATCTAGGGAATCTGAGAAACTTTTGTTTTTAATGAATTCCTTATATTTATTACTTGCAATATTAAGTACTTCTATGAGTAGGTTACTCGATTCAGTAATGGTTAGTCGTGAAAACAGCTCTATCCTGCCATTTGAACAGCGATCGATATATACAAAATCATTGGAGAATCTGACAAAATAGTAAGAGTTTTCTTGATTAAACTCACTTTGATTGAAATTATCAACTATATTCATTATCTCCGATCTAAGAATTCCTGATACCATTTAATAATTCCTCTCATTTTTTCTGGTATATATTGCATGATGTGTGCCAAACATCCTTAAACCACTTATCTAACATACACATAATAACTTATGATAAATTATTTGAAAATAATTTTCGTTTCATATCTCTACAGTGTCGAAATATGAAACGTTCTAATCAACCTTTTTGTCGAAATTTAAAACATAATCTTTGACAACACAAATCAATATTGAAAATTCTGTTGTTGAGAGGTGAAAATGGATAAATCAAATGAATATACTGATTCTATTCCTCAAAAGGTTAAAGACGATATTAATAAGTTGATAAAAATCGGTTGGGAAAATCACGAAAAATATGAACTGATAGCAGCTCGTGGAATAGCAGATCAAATTCTGAATATTGCAAGTAAGAACAACTATCCCAGAGGTAAAATGGTCGCCTATTACTTATATGGGTTAATCAATGGCTCTTTGAATCGATTTGATCTGGCCTTGGATAATTATTACATTGGTTTGAAAGAAGTTGTAAGTACAGATGATAAATATGCCATATCAATGGCCTATGGAAACCTTGGTCGCTGCTATGGTCAACTGGAAAACAATGAAAAAGCGATAGAATACTTCAACAAATCAATAGAATATGAAGACTCGTTTAACCATCATAACAATATTGGTGTAATCTATCTTCGAATGAATCAACTTGATCTTGCATACGAATATATTTATAAAGCATTCAATATAATTCAACATGACAATGATTTATTAAAAAATAAAGAATCAGTATTCTGTGATCTAGGAATAAACCTTTCGTATATATTTATTGCACAACACAAGCCAGAAGAAGCTCTTCCTGTACTGATGAATTTACTTAAAATAAAATCCAGCAAAGATAATATTGATATTAGATGTGCTCTTTTCTCTGTACTTGGCAAAACATATACACATCTAGGCAAATATCGTTTAGCAGAAAGTTATCATAGGAAAGCAATAAATGAACTTAAAAGATACGATAACAAAGAACCTCTTATCCGGTACTATGAAAGCTATGCAGAGCATTTTGAGTTACAAAATAATTACAAAAAAGCATTTCAACAAAACAAAATATTGATAGAAACAAGAGATGCATTATTTTCGCTTAAAATAACTAACAAAGTTTTAGAATTATCTGAACATTTTGATAAAGAATTAAAAGAGCTGGAAGCCAAGGAAGTAGAAATAGAAAATGGCAAAAATGAGATCGCAAATAAACTTAAACAATTGCAGGCAATTTATACCAGTGTTAGTGGTATCGGTAAAATTGGTATTTTTTCTGAAAAAATGAAAAACATTATTAAAATAGCAGATTTTTTTCATCTTGATCGAAGTGTTCCTGTTTTGATAGAAGGTGAAACCGGGACTGGTAAAGAGATTATTGCCCGAATGATTCACTTTAGTAATTTAGATAAAGAAGAACCTTTTATTACTTTAAATTGTTCAGCAATTTCCAGCACACTCTTTGAAAGCGAATTATTCGGCTATGAAGAAGGTGCCTTCACGGGTGCAAACAAAGAAGGTAGAATAGGATTGTTCGAACTGGCTCAAAATGGCACCCTATTTCTAGATGAAATTGGTGATCTTCCTATTGATCTACAGCCAAAACTGCTGAGAGCACTTCAACAAAAAGAGATATTTCGAGTCGGAGGTAATAAGTCCATCCTTTTGAACGTAAGAATAATAGCTGCTACCAATCGAGATTTACGTCAGGAAATAAAAAATGGCAACTTTCGCAGCGATCTATATTATAGATTAAATACTGGGCATATATTCATTCCCAGCCTGATGGAACGTAAGGAAGAGATCATTCCCCTCGCCCAAATGTTCCTGTTGAATTTCAGTAAAGAGAAAAGAAAACATTTTCAATATATCGAGTCTGAAGCTGCAGATGTTTTACAAAATTTTCTCTGGCCAGGTAACGTTCGAGAACTGAGAAATGTAATTGAAAGAATAGTCTTACTGCACGATGATGTATGCCTAAAAAGGAAGCATTTAAATTTTTTAACTGGTGATGAACAAAAAGCTGATGATTATAATAAAATCCGTTTTGATTTCAGCGATGAAAATTCAACCCTCTCCTTTTTAGAAAAGCTAATTGTTTCTAATGTCTTAAATATGTTTAAAGGCAATATAAGCAATGCAGCAAAATATTTATCAACTTCTCGTGATCGTATTTATAATCGAAGATAATGAAGGATATATTATGATTGACAATTTAAAGAAACAATCCTCAAAAATTAATGAGCTAGTAGACGAAGCTCGTAATCATTTTGAATGTAAGGAATTCGGTAAGATGTCTTCTACAACTCAAAAAATTGAGAAACTTGCCAATGAAACAAATAATATAGAAGGATTCTATTATGCTGCATCTTTAAAAGCCCGGATTTTAGAAGAACAAAATCTGCTGAACCTGGCTCTGAAAGGTTTTATGGATTCTTTGCAACATGCTCAAAAAATTAACGACAAACTTTTTATATCTAAGTCACTCAATAATGTGGGTCGATGTCATGGTAAAATGGAAAACCTGAGAATGTCTATTGAATATTTCGAACAGTCGTTAAAGTATAATCCTGTAAATGTAAAAGCATTAAACAATCTTGGTGTAGCAAATATGCGGTTGAACAACAATGAAAAGGCCTTACAATATTTCCTGAAATCATATCCTCTATGCTACAAAAAAGGTTACACACTTGCGGCTGGCATTAACCTGGGAAATATTGCTGTACTTTATATAAGAACCAATCAACTGGAAAAAGCAGAAGAGTATTTGAAAAAAGCAGAAACAATGGCAAAAGAGATAAATGATCTGGGATTGGATAGTTCTATATTAAACCACCGTGGAAAATTACTATTCCTGCTCAAGGATTACAAACACTCAGAAAAAGTATTAGTTGATGCCTTGGAAAAAGCAAAGCAAATAGAGGATATAGATGTAGAGCTGAGTTGTAATCAGCACCTTATCGAATTATATACTGCTCAAAACGATTATGAAAAAGCATATCAATATCAAAATATTCTTAAAGGATTAAAAGCAAAAATACATAAACAAAGATTTGAATCAAAAGTCTCTGAGCTTCATTCTCAATATGAAATTGGTTTGAAAGAGCAAATAAAGAAAAAAGAAGATTTGGAAAAAGAGAAACTGGAAATTGAAAAGCGATTTGTTTATTTGCAGCGAGTTTACAGTAATATTCTGGAAATTGGTAAATTAGGAATTTTTTCCGAAACTATGCGGAATATCATTCACACAGCCGACACTATTCATCTTGATAGAAATATTCCAACTTTAATCGAAGGAGAAACCGGAACAGGAAAAGAGATTATTGCTAGGATCATCCATTATGGTAAAGAAAAAAATCCTGCACCATTTATATCTATCAACTGTTCTGCAATATCACCTTCTTTATTCGAGAGCGAATTATTTGGTTATGAAAAAGGATCATTCAGTGGGGCTAAAAAAAGTGGACAAGTTGGAAAGTTGGAATTAGCTCAATCTGGTTCAATTTTCTTTGATGAAATTGGAGAATTACCTTTAGAGATGCAATCCAAATTACTTCGTGCAATTCAACAAAAAGAGATCTATCGTATTGGAGGTCAAAAACCAATAAATCTTGATATCAGGTTCATTTTTGCTACTAATCGACAACTTGCTGAAGAAACAAAGCAAGGAAAATTCCGGTTAGATCTTTTTCACAGATTAAATTCAGGATATATTCACATTCCTCCCCTTAGAGATCGAAAAGATGAAATTGCTCCTTTGGCTCAAATGTTTTTGCTGCAATATGCAAAACAAAAAAATAGTAATTTCAAACTCATCAATCCGGAAGCTGTTGGAATCATGGAAAACTACAGCTGGCCCGGAAATGTTAGAGAACTGAGAAATGCTATTGAGCGTATCATTCTACTACACAATGATGATCAAGTCATGCCTGCTCATCTAAGTTTTTTAAGTGATGCATTTTCAGATGACATAAATGACAAGATTTCGGGAAAGATAACATTAGAATTACCAGAAGATGGAATTAAACTGGATGATCTTCTGGATGAAATTATCCGAAGAACATATCAGCATTTCGAAGGAAATGTAACAAAAACAGCAAAACAACTAAATATATCCAGAACCAAAGTTTATAGGAAAATTCGCAAACGTAGTGATAATTAATTTTACAGGATCATATAATTGTATCTGCAATCAGAAACGTTGATAACACTTCTTCACTCGGATTCAGAAACAAAGTTCTGATAGTGTCCACTTGGCCCCACCAGATATAACAAAAGCCATTTCCAATATGGAAATGGCTTTTTCAGCTTTATAGTGTTTCAGAATTTTGTTATGCTTTTTTCTTTTTGATCTCGTTGAAATTAAGTATAAGATTAAGAATAATATCAACAACAGCGGCAAGACCTAAACCTACTAAATGGAAATTGCCAACAGTAAATTCAGCGCCACCTAATCCCAGAACAAGCATTGCAGCAGTGATCATAAGAATCTTTGCATTAGTAAAATCTACTTTGTTATCAACCATGTTCTTGATACCGATAGATGAGATCATACCGAATAGAAGAATAGAAATTCCACCAATAACCGGAGCTGGAATCGTTTGAATTATTGTTGTGAATTTAGGAACAAAAGAGAGAACAATTGCACAAACAGCAGCTATTCTCATGATAATAGGATTGAAGTTTACAGTAAGAGCAACGACGCCAGTATTTTCACTATAAGTTGTATTTGCCGGACCACCAATCATTGCAGAAAGCGAAGTAGCAAGTCCGTCACATAGTAAGGTTTTGTGGATTCCTGGCTTCTTAATAAAATCTTTTCCCACAACATTTCCAATAGCAAGTATATCACCGAAGTGTTCTACTATTGTAACAATTGCGATAGTTACTATGATTGAGATTGAGCGTGTTGAAAATACAGGTAATGAGAATTTTGGAAGACCAAACCAGGCAGTTTCTTTCACTGCTGTAAAATCTACAATTCCAAGAATTATAGACAAGACATACCCTGAAATAAGAGCAATAAGAACTGGAAGCATAGATAATAATTTTGCTGCCGGTGATGTACGCATCAAGAAAATCAGACAGATCACAACTGCCGTTTCAGACGGTACAATTGCAGTTTTAAGTGCCATAGAATATTTGTAAAAGTAAATAAATAAAAATAACTATATAAGAATGAGTATCAAAAAAGAGTTCTGTAAAATGTAAAATGCTGTCTTTCTGAGGAAACCTTCGAAGTAATTTCTAACGAAGAATCTCATTATAAATGGAGATCCTTCCCAAGAACAACGTGAAAGATTCGTCAGGATGACAAAAATATTCTATTTTGCAGAACCCTTGAGTATCAAAAGCAAAAGGAGGAAAAGATGATAATTTTAGCTAAAACAAAAATTAGCGTTGCATTAAAGGAGCATCTTGAACTAAAAAAAGTTCTAATGAGTTTGTCTCCAAAATTCAATAAATTAGAGAACAATAAAATATTTGGAATCGTATCAAAATGGGCATCCTTTAGTGATGTTGCAAAAGTAGGAAAGATTTCAATTTGTGAATTATTACATTCATTAAATAAAGAAATTGGCAACGAAGAAGCACTTTACAGTTCATTTCCTGAATGTATAAAAGAATTAGAAAAGGAAAAGAAATCTGTTAAACCATTATGGGTGGATAAAATAAATCAGCTTGTTATTTTCGACGTGCGAGAACTGAATGGTTTTTTTCTTCCTCAAATAATTGAGAAACAAAAAAAACTGAAAATGAATCAGGTTTTACAGGTGATAAATGATTTTGATCTGGTACCCTTAAAAAGAATGCTGGAAGAAAATGGTGATACTTTCTATTCAGAAGAATTAAAAAATGGTGAATTCCATCTGTTCATTAAATACAAAAAAGTAGAAAAATTAACTAATGAAAATTGGAAAGAAAATATTGAACAATTTGAAGAGATCAACGCTATTGGGATGAAAGAGTATTCATTCGAATTGATCGTAAAAAAAGCTCAATCACTTAAGCAAGGTGAAGGTTTTGTACTCAAGCAAATATTTGAGCCCATACCACTTATAAATATGCTTGCAAGTATGGGATTTGAATATTTCTCTGAGCAAAAAGACACTTTTAGATTTCTTATTTATTTTTTTAAAACAGTTAGTAAAGATGACGAATCAAGAAAATCAGACAGATAAAGTTCCCGTGGTCATTCAATCTGCAACTCCTATAACCTATCCAATTATCATGAAAATGTTACAGTCAAAACGATTGATGGATAAAATAGAAATTAAGGAACTAAAAGTTTGGGAAGAGACTGAAAAACACATGGCTTGGGTCATGAACAAGAAGGCTAACATAACATTTTCGGCAGTAGCAGCGGCAGCAAAGTTGTATCTCTCAGGTGTGGATATAAAAATGTATTCCATTAATATTTGGGATAATTTTCATCTGTTTACGCGTGGCTATGAAGCAAAAAGTTTTGCTGATCTCAAAGGGCATAAAATTCATGTTCCGCTTTTTAAACAAGTGCCACCAATGGTTATGACCAAGCATCTTATTGAAGCCAACGGATATAATATAAATGATTTTGAATTTAATTTTGGAAATCCATTTGGACGTCAGGAAGAGATTAAAAATGATTTTATCGCTGGGGAAAATGATACAGTTTTATTGCGTGAACCAGAAGCAAGTTATGCCATGTTTAATGTAAAAAATGCCTATGAATCAATATCATACAGTCAACTTTGGAAAGAAGATAGAAATAAAATTGGTAATATCCCAAATGCTGGATTGATCTTCAAAGGTGAATTTTTGAGAGAGCATCCTGATGTTGCAAAAGTATTTGTAAAGGAATTGGAAAAAGCTACAAAATGGGTTGTAGAAAACAAGAAAGTTGCAGCAGAAATGGCTTTTGATATAATGAAACATAAATCAGAGGAAGTGGAACTTTTCTTGAATAGAGCACATTTTGAGCATGTGAAATCAGATGAAATTTTGGATGAGATCGTGCATTATTTGCAAGTGTTAAATGACAATGAAAAGTATACCGAAGATAATCTAAAAGGCTTATTCCAGGTTGACTTAGTTAAGTAAATATTTTAACTAAAATAATTTATTTGACATTGTGTAATATTTAGTTATATTAATAATAAAAAAAATAAAAATAAAAATGAGTCGGTTTTCAGATAAAGATGAAAACCAACTTTAAAAAGGAGAAAGAATGGAACATTTAACAAAAGAAACTTTTCAGAAGAAAGTTTTTAATTATGAAGTAAACAAAGATTGGAAATTTGAAGGAGAGAATCCTTGTATTATTGATTTTTATGCAGATTGGTGTGGACCTTGTAAAATGGTTGCTCCTGTTTTGGAAGAGCTTGCAAAAGAATATGAAAATAAATTAAATATTTATAAAGTAGATACTGAAGATCAACAGGAACTTGCTGCTGCATTTGGTATTCGCAGTATTCCTTCAATGTTATTTTGTCCAAAGGATGATAAACCACAAATGGCTGTAGGTGCTCTCCCAAAAGATTCTATAGTAAAAGCTATTGAAGATGTATTAATGGTAAAATAAATTTAGTAAAATATGCTTAATTTATTTATTAGATACATGATATAATTAATGAGATAATATATGAAGAGTGTTGTGGTTTTCAGTACACCAACCTGCTCATGGTGCAGGAGATTAAAGAGTTATCTCAGAAAAAATAGCATCCGTTTTAAAGATGTAGATGTTTCCAGAGATCAAAGAGCAGCACGAGATATGATTCGTAAATCCGGTCAGCAAGGTGTTCCGCAAATGTGGATCAATAACAGACCGATAGTAGGTTTTGATAAAGCTAAGATCGATAGAATGTTGGCAATAAAATAGGAGAAATGATGAAAAAAATAGTACTCCTTCTTTTAGCATTGGTACTGATAATTCCATTAATTGCAGAAGAAACAAAAATAAAACCGGAACATTTAACTTTAGAAACTTTTAAAGAGAAAGTTTTTGATTTTGAAAATAATACAGAATGGAATTATAAAGGTGAGCTTGCGGCAATTATAGATTTTTATGCAGATTGGTGTGGACCTTGCAAAAAAGTAGCACCTATCATGGAAGAATTGGCAATAGAGTATGATGGGAAAGTGAAAATTTACAAAATAGATACTGAGGATCAAAAACAACTTGCCGGTATATTTGGAATTCGCAGTATTCCCTCAATATTATTTATTCCCAAAGATGGTCAACCGCAGATGTCAACCGGTGCATTACCAAAAGCTGAATTTGAAAAAATGATCAAAGAAATTCTTAAAGTTGATAACAATATCCAAAAATAAGTATTTTCTAAATTAATAATGAATAACAAAAACCGACCTATAAGGGTCGGTTTTTGTTGATATTACTGATATTCTGATTCCCAAGTCAACTTCTCATTGTTATTCTGTTTACCAAGTCCCAGCTTGATAACCTAATTTTATATCCAAGCTGGCACTTGGATACAAGAACGTTACTTTATTAATTATTTAGATTTATTAATAACTAATTCAGCGTAGTAGCTATCCTCAATTCTTTCCATTTTATATCCGCGAGATTTGAACATATGCTGCATAATATGATTTGTGACTAAGACATTCGCACAGATTTTCTTAATACCTCGCGTTTTGGCAATATCATGAATGTAGTCAGTAAATTTATTTCCTAATCCCTGGTGTTGCCAAGGGTCTGCAATAACGATAGCATATTCAGCAATTTCATTATATTGATCTGCAATCAGACGAACAACACCTGCCATCTTCTTTTTGCCTTCATCTTCCACTTCTGCAATAATAGCAATTTCGCGATCATAATCGATTTGAGTATAGCGAATAAGCTGGTCGTGAGAAATATCTTTGATTAGTTGGAAAAACCTGAATCTCTGAGTACGTTCCGAGAAATTGGAGAACATTTCTTTTTCCATTAATTCATCTTCAGGCTTAATAGCTCTTAAGATTACTTTCTTACCATTATTTAAAGTAAAATCAGTTGTGTATTCAGAAGGATAAGGTGAGATAACCAGGTGTTTATTGCTGTTCAAATCTTCTTGTTTTACATCTTTATCTAATAATACTTTAGCATCCAATACCACTCCACCGCGTTCATCCACACCAAATGGATTAATATCAATTTCGTTGATCTGCGGGAAGTCCATCAACAGGTAGGCGAATTTATATAACAGGAATTGGATTGCCTGAATATCGGCTCCCGGCATTCCTCGATAACCTTTGATCAATTTATAGATCTTGGTGTCTTCGATGATCCTCATTGCCAAAGCCATATTTAGCGGTGGCAGGCCAACGCGAGTATCTTTGAAAATTTCTACTGCAACTCCACCCATTCCAAATACGATGGTCGGTCCGAAGATCGGATCTTTTTTACAACCAATGATCAGTTCATATTTTTTCTTCATCATTTGCTCTACAAATATGCCCCTAATGTCGGCATCAGGAACTTTTTCTATAGAAGATTTCATGATTTTATTATAGGCAACTTTTGCCTCTTCTTTATTTGAAATATTCAGGATTACACCACCAACATCTGTTTTATGCAGAATATCAGGAGAGGCGATTTTCATCACAAGCGGATAGCCAAATTTTTCCGACATTACAATTGCTTCTGCTTCCGTCTTGGCAAGTCCGTTCTTACTAACCGGAATATGATAGTTGGCGAGAAATTGTTTTGCTTCAAATTCCGTCATCACAGTTCTGTTATCATTAAGAACCATATCGATGAGTTCTTTATTAGCTTTTTTATTCGGCTGGAACTGAGTCGGAATTTGGGTTGGTGTTTCATGAAGAATCTGTAAATTTCGGGAATAATCGTACATGATCATGAAAGCTTTTACAGCGTCTTCAGGAGTTTGATAAACAGGAATGTTATTAGCTTCAAGAACTTTCTGACCTTCATAAATATCTGATGCTCCCATCCAGCAGGCAAGAACTGTCTTATTGCATTTCTTTTCAATTTCTGCCAGTTTTCTGGCAACAGCGGTTGGATCTGTCATGGATTGAGGTGTAAGAATCACCAGAATTCCATCCACATTTTTATCTTTTGCACACAATTCTAAAGCTTTAGCATACTGTTCAGGTCCGGCATCACCCAATACATCAAGCGGATTGCCTTTGCTCCAATGCGGAGAAAGGTGCTGGTTTAGTTCTTCAATGATCTCATTGGAAAGTGTAGCTAATTTACCACCATTGGCAATGAGAGTATCGGTAGCAATTACACCTGGTCCACCAGCATTAGTTACTATTGCCAAACGATTCTTTTTTGGTCGAGGTTGCATTGAAAGTGCTTGAGCGATATGAAAAAGTTCTTCGATAGTATCAACGCGAATAATTCCTGCACGTTTAAAGGCTGCATCAAAAACAAAATCATTACCTGCTAAGCTGCCTGTGTGAGACAATGCTGCTTTTGCGCCTTCAGAACTTTTTCCAGCTTTTAAAACGATGATTGGTTTATTACGGGCAAAAGCACGGGCTGCGCTCAAGAAACTGCGTGCATCTGTGAGTGATTCCATGTAGATTACGATACTGTTGGTTTGTGGATCAGTTCCGAAATAATCTATCAGGTCATCGAAGCTGATATCCATCATTGAGCCGATAGAAACAAAGTTGCTGAATCCCACGTTTTGTGCAATAGACCAATCGAGGATTGCAGTACACAGAGCACCACTCTGAGAGATAAAAGCAATCTTACCGGGAAGAGCCATTTTACTGGCAAAAGTTGCGTTGAATTTTACGGATGGGTTGATGAATCCCAGGCAGTTGGGACCGATCAAACTCATGTCGTATTTACGAATAGTTTCAGAAATCTGACTCATCAATTTCTTGCCTTCATCACCAGCTTCAGCAAAACCAGCTGAAATAAGCAGAACACTGGATACACCAGCAATACCGCAATCCTCCACAATTGTAGGAACAGTTTTAGCTGGTGTGGCAATAATTGCCAAGTCAACCTGATCTGGAATATCCTGGATTGAATTATAGGCTTTAACACCTAAAACATTTGTTCTTTTCGGATTAACCGGATAGACAATTCCATCAAAACCAGATCCGATTATGTTGTCCATCAAAGCATGACCTACACTGCCCACACGAGCAGAAGCGCCGTAAATTGCAACCACTTTGGGGTTGAACATCTTTGTTAAATTCTTAATGCTCATAATTTCCTCTTGAGAATCTAATTTTGCTTAAGCAAAACGATCTCTTCTTTTATTTTTTTTGATAAATTAAATTGATTTCCAATGTTTCTTCAAAAGCTGTACTGTAAGAGCTTTACGACCTTCATATTCATAAAAGGTCTGAATCATGGAATCTGTATTTCTTTCACTGAATTTCATTTCATTGTTGTTGATACCATCTAAGAAATTGTACAAACATCTTGGGAAAATTTCTATGTTATAACCACCTTCTAAAGTGGCAAAAATATTATTAAAATTTTCAGCAAAGATTCTGCCGATTTTATGGAAAATGTTTAATGATAATCTTAGATCTAAAAGCAGATCATATTGATGTGAATCGAAACCGGCAGAAATTCCTACAATATCAGGTTTAAATTCCTTGGCTACCGGAAGAAAAGTTTCAATTGCATCCATAAAGATCTCATCAGCGCTTCCGGGAGGAAGTGGAACATTTATGGTGTAACCTTCTCCTTCACCTTCACCAATTTCATGAGCATCTCCACCACCCGGGAAAGCCGGGAACTGGTGCAGTGACCAATACATCACATCTTTTGAATCATAAAATATTTTTTCTGTACTGCAGCCCAGGTGTCCGTCAATATCTATTATAAGAACCTTCTTACCCTGATTTGCGTGATACTGGGCAGCAATAGCAATGTTGTTAAAAATACAAAATCCGCTGGAAAAATTTCGATGAGCATGATGTCCGGGAGGACGGGTGAGAGCAAAATCTCCTGTTTTTGAAGCCATGATTGTGGCTCCGACTGCATAAATAGCTGCTTCATAACTATCTTTGGAAACCATGGTATCAGCATCAACATGACCACCACCTTGAGCACTGAGTTCTTTGATCTTCTGGATATATTCAGTTGTGTGGATCAGTTCAAGATATTCTTCACCATTCTCAAGTACGGTAATTGGTAAGTCACCTAAGGATGATAATCTCTTCTTATTTTCGGGATGCATTCCTGTATCATGCTTCAAAAAAATTGGATTATAAATTAGCTTCATCTTTTTCCTCATTAACAACTTATGATTTTTAATCCTCTAAAACCGAGCCACATATTTACTAGAGTTTTGGAAGTCAAGTATATTTTAGAGGAGATAATGAAAAGAAATTAATGAAAAAAAATTACTCGCTTAAATAATTCATAATATGTAATAAATTCAAGCACATTGAACAGTATCATGTAGGAGTTTTCACTAACATCTTTCATTAACTTGACGTTCGGTTCATTTACTAAAAAAATAGGTTTGTGATTAGTACATGGAGGTTGTGATGTCAGAATATATAAATAACAA
>Ga0307991_1000222_pt1 | contig 42385 bp, 31 predicted proteins | sample EllFjometagen131_FD_203146 | JGI IMG/M metagenome (GOLD analysis project Ga0307991, IMG submission 203146) | Marine microbial communities from Ellis Fjord, Antarctic Ocean - #131 | ecosystem: Environmental > Aquatic > Marine > Unclassified | place: Southern Ocean | collected 2014-10-08 | reverse complement strand
CCCTGGATGTAATTAAGGAGGTGGGTCCCGCCGGTGAATTTCTCACCCACGAACATACCTTTAAGACAATGCGAAGTCAGTCCACACCGGAACTGATCGATCGCAAATCCAGGGAGGTCTGGGAAAGTGCCGGCGCTACAACTGCCCACCAGAGGGCCGTGGAAAAAGTAAAATATATTCTGGAAAACCATACCCCATTACCGCTTCCGAAAAAGGTGCTGGTAAAAATTCGTTCTATTGTGGAAGAAACAGAGGCGGAAATGGGAATTTCAGACCAGTAAAACAAGTAAGGCGTGTCTATGAATAAACAAATTTTAACCCGAATGGGGGATGGTGAACGTCTCTGGATGGCGGCATCCGATATTAAAGGGGATATAGACAACGGTACCGCCGATGCAGCAGACAGGGGCGGGATTCCCGAAATCAGCGATGAGGAAAAAGAGCATCTTTTTAACATCATCGCTGAGCCCTCCAGAATCGTCGGTGTATCCCCTGGTGAGGAAGTCATCGTCAGTGACGACGGCTGCAGCATGAGTTTTTATTCCGGTCAAGACGGCGGGGGTGTCGGTATACCTTTGAGCAGGCAGCAGGCCATTTTGACCTATGAGCGGGCCTGCGGCGCCGATTCCACATCCATGGGCCACAGCGATTACAGCTACAAACCGGTAAAACCGATTATCAACTTTGAAACCGGTGAGTATTATAACACCTCAATGGTCACAACGGCCCCGTTATTCTACGGTGCACAGCCCAACCTGGGGCTGTACTCCCAGCCGGACGGCCCCTGTCCCAACCCCGGTGAACTGCTTCCGCTGGGAAAAATAGCAGAAGCCCGTGAATCTCAGGAACAGGCTGCCGAATATTTAAGAGACGATCTTGTTTTTATCGGCAAAAGACTGGCGGACGTTGGCCTGGAGGGGCTTAACTTCGATACCTGCGGTTCCGCGGGCGATGCCGACTTCCTCGCGGCCCTGCAGGCAGTGGCGGATCTTAAAAAAGCAGTTCCCGACCTGCCGATCCTCATGGGGGCATCCGGTGAATTTATCCTTGGAATGCACGGAGAGGTGACCTTCGACGGCAAACGTCTGGCCGGGCTGTATCCTCACGACCAGGCAAAAGTAGTGCAATCAGCAGGTGCCGATATTTTCGGTTTGGCCATCAACACCAGCACCAGTGAGTCCGTTGCCTGGAACCTGGCCAGGGCGGTAACGTTTCTCAAGGCGGCGTCAAATATATCGGACATCCCGATTCATGCCAACGTGGGCATGGGCGTCTGCGGCATCCCAATGATGGAGCAGCCGCCCATTGACGCCGTGACCCGTGTTTCAAAGGCCCTTGTCCAGATCGGCAAGGCCGACGGGTTGTAGATTGGCGTCGGTGACCCCTTAGGGATGCATAACGCGCATATCATGGCTTCATGTATGGGAGGATACGAACCGCCGGAGATCTGGTGACCTGGATGCAGATGACCCGAAAAATGAAAATTAATGCGGCCAAAGCATATGTAGCGGACAAGCTCGGTATTGATGTCATGGATCTGACCAATGAAGAAGTTATGCGGGACATCAGGGCCGACCTGAAAATCGGCACCGTCACATCCATCGCCGGAAGTGCCAAGGGTATTCGTGCCAAATATAAAATTGCGGAAGTTCTGGGTATCAATATCCGCTCGGTGGATCTTTTTAAACGCGATCTGGGGATTTAGCGTCGCGAAAAACAATCCGTATCTTAAATAATAATCGATGCCGCATTTTATCTGTGGTGTCGGTTGTTATTGTGTTAATACAATATGTTAAATTTTATACGCGGGTGTTTGTGGTATATTCCATGGCATCTTTTTTAAACACCCTGGTGCGTTAATCGTTGTACAACCTGTGACGGAATGCGCAGGCAAAGAAACCAGGGCCGGATGAACACTAGTTAATCAAAATCCATATTTTTTCGCCTGGTTCCAATTCGCTGTCCTTGTCAAAGTTTGGAATATCACTTTTTCCCCGCCCTTTCTTATAATATTTTTTAATAATTGATTGCATCGTATCTCCCCTTACGACGGAATAGCGCCAAAATAAATGCCCCTCTTTTTTAATAACAATTTTTTTGTATATTTTTGCGGCACGCTCTTTATTTGATAGAATTTTCAGTGTAACGTCCTTTCCGATATCATAGATACCCGCATTCGGATTATGCTCCAGAAGAACAGGATAATAGCTCCCTTTCCCATAATATTTCTCTGCAATATCCCAGAGCGTATCTTCCCCTGTGGCATGGTAGAGCCGAAAAACAGGCTCTTTGTGCTCGTCATTTTCTTTTGGGATTTCCTGGTTTTTTTCCAGATCCGTCTTTTTTAATTCCTGTATGGGCGATATTGTTTCAACCGTTTGCCCTTGAACCTTTCTGTCATCAAAAACAAGTTGACCTGATATCTCTTTTGAACCTTTTTTGGACGCCGGCAGTACCGGTTTTTCTTTTTCGGCCGGCATTATACTGTCCCTCTTTTCTTCAGCCTGATCTATCTTGTACCCCGGGGATATTTCATCTTGTGTTAAAAGCGGTTTACTTTCTACTGTCTTGTTTTTTTTCTTCGGCAAAACCGGAAAAGGTGTTGTGACGACGACCTCTTTTCGATACTCTTCTATTTTATAATAGACCGATTTTTTTTCAGAACCACTGCGATTTAACAAAACAGCAGCCGATATGATCAGGACTATAACCATGCCCACTATGACAAGTGTGAATAATTTTTTCATAAATGATATGTCCCTGCGCTTTTATAAAAATATATAATACATCTAAAACAACGCAAGCTGAACCGGTTGCTTTTTTTTGAAGGTATGTGATTCATACGCAAGCAGATGATGGTCTATGTCTTTGATAAACGGAGATATGTGCCTTGATACGGACTTTCCGTATATCCGGCGTTTTTTCACGTAACTTAGATACAGTTTTTGCATGGCACGCGTCATTGCCACATAAAACAATCTTCTTTCCTCTTCAATATCAACTGCTTCCCCCTTTTTTTCATAGGGAACAAAACCATCTTCACAGCCGACAATAAAAACAACGGGAAATTCCAGCCCCTTGGCGGCGTGCATAGTCATCAGGGAAACTTTTTCAGCCTTTTCATCATAGCTGTCAGTATCGGTTTGAAGGGCTATATCGTAAAGAAAAGAGACTGTATCCCTGCCGTATTGTCCGGCCGTTATCTTTAACCGACGCACGACATCCTCAATTTTCTGATCGGCTTCGATAATCGCTTTAATTCCTGTGTTATTGATAATATAATCCAGTTTTTCTTCTACGCTTACGGTTTTAACAGCGTTTTTTATTTTTAGTAATTTTTTAATAAAATCAGTGAGCTTACTCTGTTTCAGCGCCCCAATATCATTAATGGGCAACCGTACTGCATGATGCATTCCCAGCGTCACGTCAAACTGCTTTTGGTAGCACCAGTTTTTAAATATATTCAGCGTCTTCTTGCCGATCCCGGGTTTTAAAAAACTTATAATTCTTTCAAAATCTATAAAAGAACCGGCCGACGCTGTTATTTTAAGATATGAAATAATTTCGGCTACGCCCTTTTTTGTTAACATGTTTTCACGGGATGCAATCTGGCAGGGAATACCTGCTTTTTCAAACATTTCTTTAAACACTGCGCCCTGAGCAAGAGTCCTGAACAAAACCGCAAAATCTGAAAAACTGTATTCCAAATTTTTTATATCACTATCAATATTTCCGAAATCCATGGAATGAAAGCCAATGCCGCCGATCATTTTTTCAATATTTTTACCCACAGCCACCGCCTCGGCCTTTTCCGAAACACTTTCAAGGACTGTTACCGTTCTTATACCGGTTATATCAGAGTGAATGCCAGCCTGACCGGCCGTGATTCGATGATTTTTTATAACCTGATAAGATGCGGAAAGAATGGTCTCGGTGGAACGGTAATTACGTGTCAGGTTTATCACCTGGGGATCAGGATAATCTATTTTAAAATTTTTAAAATAGATTACATCCGATCCCCTGAAGCCGTATATCGACTGATCAGGATCACCAATAACGCAGATATCATTCTTTTTTTCAATATCACTTTCTTTTACCCGGCCGGGCGCTGCAAGCATTTTTAACAACTCATCTTGTCCCGGGTTAATATCTTGATATTCATCAATAAAAATATATTGAAACCGGTTCTTATATCGATAAAGGATATTCCTGTCTTTTTTGAAAATATGGATTACCCTGACGATGAGATCGTCAAAATCATACAACCTTTGAATGGATAACAGTGACTGATATTTTTCATAAACTTTTATAAAAAAATCTCTTTGTTTCTCAGAAACATGTTCACCATATGGCTTATCATTAATATATTGTTTGGCCTCACTTATTTTTTCAAGTATCTTATGGAGGGTTATATGTTTTTTTTCCCCTTGTTTTGTTACATTTTCCACAGCCTCTCTTATCAGGTATAACCTATCATTATCATCGATAATACTAAAAAAAGTTCCTTCAATTTCTCTTAGTATTTGGACACAGAGACTGTGAAAGGTAACCACCATGGGTACACCGGCATCGGGCTTTAAAGTACGCTTCAACCTTGTCAGCATCTCCCTGGCTGCTTTTCGGGTGAAGGTAAGCGCCAGAATATGATCGACCGATATTTTTTTTTGATCTACCAGAAAAGAAATTCGTTGCGTTAGGGTGCGCGTTTTGCCGGTACCCGGTCCGGCTACAATCAATAAATGGCCGCTTTTGCTTTCTACGGCTTTTTGCTGGTCAGGGTTCAATGATACAGATATATTGTATATTTGTTTTTCAGCAATTACGCTTTCTTTCTTCTTTCCCAGTTTTTTAAAGAGGTTGGTTTTATTTTTTTTACAACCACGTCGATTTTTGGACATATCAAATAAAAACCGCTGTCCCATAAGACGCTCACGCTCACCATCTTGAAAAAATTTTACTTTCCCATATTCACCATCATAGCCCGGACTTATTTCCAAACTATTTTCCCGCATTCTTTTTATGGCTTCCCCCAGCAGAGGAATACCGGCTTTTTCAATATTTTCAACCGGCAGCTTTTGCAGTATTTCAAATTCCGGCCCCAAAGCCGCAATGGCCGCTGCATATTTTCCGCCAACCGTCTTGGTTTGGGGTCCTACCTTAAAAATATCTGATAAGATATCTGCCAGCGGAACAATACTATAATAGGAATTTCCTTTTTCCGGTTTAATACCGGCCTCCCTGTCCGCCAGTTCTACAACCCGATACAACACCCCAAGGGTTATTTTTTTACCGCAAACAGGACAAATTCCTTTATTTTTTATCGTTTCTTCGGGAAAAAGCTGAACACCGCATTTTCGATGGCCGTCTAAATAATATTTTCCCTCCTCCGGAAAAAATTCATAGGTCCCCAGAAACTGTTTTTTATCACCTTTTTTAAGCGCCGAAAATAGTGCCCCGTAAGAAAGACCGGTATCAAAAATATTGGCTTCGCGACCAAGATTCCTTGGTGAATGGGCATCGGAATTGGAAATAAGGGTCAGCTTATCCAGTCCGGATACCCGCCAGTTCATGGCAGGATCAGAGGAAAGACCGGTTTCCGCAGCAAAAATATACCCGGCAAGATCTTCAAAACATTCATCCACGGTATTAAACCCTGATTTTGATCCCAGCATTGAAAACCAGGGTGTCCATATATGGGCCGGTATTAAAAATCCCTCATGGGAAGTTTCTAATACAATTTCCAAAAGATCCCTGGCATCGAGTCCTAAAATAGGCCTTCCATCGGATTTTATATTGCCTATTTTGTCGAGTCTTGCGTTGAATGCTTCAATACTTTTAAAATCCGGGAAAAAAACAAGATTGTGATTTTTTCGCACCTTGTTTTTTTTTTTATATATATTGCTTATTTCTGTCTGCAGCATAAACCTGACTTTATTTTTACAGGATTTTGGTATCCTTTTATCACATTCCTTAGAAAAAATTTTTTTCAATCTGAAAAGCCCCGGCTCAGCCTCCTCAAGTTTTTCCCTTATTTCAGAAAACCATCCCGGATGGGTAAAATCACCTGTACCCACAACGTTTATACCTTTTATGTGAGCCGCAATATAAATATTTTCCAGATCAAGTGTTTTAGCCGTTGCCCGGGAATACTTGGAGTGAATGTGTAGATCTGCTGTAAATTTCATTTTTTATCAATACTTTTATCTTGTTTACATAATATAAAAAGGGTATACATATTTATGTTGCGTATTAATATAATTTAACTTTTTTTAGATACTATATTAAAGGTTGCAAGTCTATGGGATTATTATCATCTTCGGTATCCATCACGCGGTATAAAGTTGTGGGTAAACTGGAAGAGCCTGTTATTGAAGCGGTAACGCAGGGTCTTAAAAAAAATATACTGCGTGAAATAGATGAGGATGAAACCGAAAAAGCATCAGGATGGACATCTTTTAACAATCCTTTTAAACCCGACTTTACCGGCTCTTCCTTTTTAATAGGTACCCATTTTGTATTTTCTCTGAGAATTGATAAAAAATCAATACCGTCAAAAATTATACAAAAATATTATATCTTGGAAACATCAAAAAAACTAGCTGAAAACAACAGAGAATTTTTATCTCGTAATGAAAAAAAACTTATTAGAGAACACGTTATTAATACCTTAAGTCTTCGTATTCCGGCAACTCCTAAAATTTACGATCTTGTATGGAATTATGAAAAAAATTATTTATGGTTCTTTTCGAACCTTAAAACAGCCAACGAAGAACTTGAAACGTTTTTTTCAAAAACTTTCAAATTAACGCTTATACGTCTTTTTCCATACACAATGGCCGAATTATCATGTTCCCTGAGCGATGCTGATCGTGATTTACTTTTAAAAATTTCACCTGCTGAATTTACGAGGTAGTCAATGCTGGATATATCTGTTGCGTATAATCGTTATAAGTTTTTAGGAGATGAGTTTTTAACATGGTTATGGTTTTCAATGGAAAAAGACCGTAATCGATTCATCACTCCGGATAAAGAACCTTTTTTAATTGAGATAGGCAATCGTATTGTTCTGGAAAACAGGATAAATGACACGGTTGAAAGTATCACTATCAAGGGAGACGATGCCGGTTTAGAAGAGGGTATCCTTTCTTTAAAAAAAGGGGCGCTGGTTACTGAGCTTAATTTGATTTACAAAGTTGGTAATCAGGAATGGAAATTCAGTATAAAAGGCGAAAACCTTAGTTTTTCAGGCCTCAAACACCCCGATATCGGGGTGTTTGAATCAGATGATCAAGTAGAGGGATTGGTTCTTGAAAAACTTTTTCTGTTTGAAAAAGTTTCCAATATCATAGACGCTCTTTTTAAAATTTTTATTAATATAAGACTTCAACCGGAATGGAAAGCAGATTTTATACCAGCTATCAATAAATGGATTCAGTCCGGTTTGAAAAATTGATATTTTAATCTAACTATTCGTAAAAATTTTATAACGAATTAAATCTGTTTGTACCCTCACTTATTAAACTTTTTTAAACAGATTGATATTGATATGTTGTCAATAATTCACTACTTATAAACAAAAAAACTATTTATAAAAAAACTGGTCCTGTTTAACCATTTTATATTTTTTTAATGCTTATTTTTGTATAAACGATTTATAATTATATAAATATGTTATGATAGTTATTATGGTTATCAACAAGCTTTATGATAATGATTTAAATATAAATATATAAATTATAAGGAATAAAAAATGAAATTTAACGTTAACAAAAATGATATACTGGATGTCCTTTCTAAAATTCAAGGCTTAACTGGTAGAAAAAGTAATCTTATAATAACTGAAAATGTATTAATTAGATCAACTGATACCGGTATTGCGATTATAGCAACGGATCTGGAAACCGGTTTTGAAGGATTTTATCCTGCCAAAATTGAAACAGACGGCCTCATTGCCATTAATGCAAGAAAATTTTATGAAATTATTAAAGATTTTCCAACCGATAATATTCTAATCAATGAAGTGGAAAATAATTGGATAGAAATAGGTGAGGGAAAAGTTCTTTATAATATTGTAGGAATGAATCCCGATGATTTTCCTGAAAGCCCGTTTTTTGACGAAGTTAGCTTTATTGATATAGATTCCGGTGTATTAAAAAAAATGATCGAAAATACAGTTATTATAAGTAGCCCATCTGATGAAAAAAGAGCTCATTTGACCGGTATTTTGTTTGAAAGAAAAGAAAAAAATGGTAAAAAAATTGTTCGAATGGTTTCGACGGACGGCAGCCGTCTTAACAAAGATGAGTATATTGTTCCTGAAGATGCTGAGTTTCAAACGGCGGAAAATATTATTATCCCCAAAAAAGGATTGTCCGAAGTTGCCAAGTTCCTGAATAGAGACGGGATGGTGAAGATAGGAAACAAAGATGATAAACTGATCATAAAAAAAGACAGAGAAACCATTATTGTAAGGCTTCTTGAAGGCGATTTTCCCGAGTATGCCGATGTCATTGAAAAAAAAGATGAAAATATATTAGAAATAGACATAAAACTTTTTATAATGATGCTTAAAAGAATGTCTATTTTATTTTCAGATGAATACAAGAGTGCCATATTCAGTTTTAAAAATGATACCCTTACCATAACGGCAACCAATCCCGATATAGGTGAATCAAAAGAGGATATGGTTATAAACTTCAACAGAGATGTGATTGAGGCAGCCTTTAATCCAAAATATTTTATAGATACCCTTGGTTTGATTAATGGCGATACTGTAGTTCTTTATATTAAGGATAATGAAAGTCCCTGTTTACTTGAAGGGATGGATAATAAAAATTTTATAAGTGTAATAATGCCGATGAGAATATAATGGAAAATATTGAAAATAATTATGATGCAAGCAGTATAGATGTTCTTGAAGGTCTTGAACCTGTAAGGTTAAGGCCTTCAATGTATATTGGAAATGTAGATGTAGAAGGCCTTCATCATCTTGTGTATGAGGTTGTTGATAACAGTATAGATGAAGCCATGGCCGGATTTTGCGATACTATTCAAGTAACGGTTCATCCGGATAACAGTATCAGTGTTGAGGATAACGGCCGGGGAATTCCGATTGGTATTCATAAGACAGAAAATATTCCGGCAGTTGAAGTTGTTTTAACCAAATTGCATGCCGGCGGCAAGTTTGATAACGATAGTTATAAAGTGTCGGGCGGACTCCACGGTGTTGGTGTCTCGGTTGTGAATGCACTGGCCAGTTACCTTGAAGTCGAAATTTATTTAAACAATAAAATATACCACCAGGTTTATAAAAAAGGAACTAAACAAGATGAGCTGACAATAATTGGCAAAACGAAAAAAAGAGGCACTAAGATACATTTTTTCCCGGATGAAGATATATTTAATAAAGTGGAATACAGCTATGAAATATTAAGCCGCCGGGTAAGGGAGTTGGCTTTTTTAAATAAGGGCGTAACCATAAAAATAGAGGATGAACGTTCGGACCAAAAAGACACTTTTCATTATGAAGGTGGGCTTTTCTCTTTTGTGGAATATCTGAACAGACTCAATAACCCACTGCACGAGCCTATTATAATAGAGGGTGATAAAAACGATGTTCAGGTTGAAGTGGCGATTCAGTATAATAATACATATAAAGAAAAAATATTTTCATTTGCCAACAATATAAATACGGTAGAAGGTGGATTTCATCTCATCGGATTTAAAGCCGGACTGACAAGGACCATTAATAACTATTGCGCCAACGGCAATCTTCCCAAGAACATGCAGGTCAAAATAAGCGGTGATGATGTAAGGGAAGGACTTACAGCGATTATAAGCGTTAGGATAAAATCCCCTCAATTTGAAGGTCAAACCAAGACAAAACTCGGTAACAGCGAGGTGAAAGGTCTTGTAGAGTCTCTGATCAACGACAAGCTGGGTATATTTTTTGAAGAAAATCCGGCCATTATAAAAAAAATAATTTTCAAAGCAGTCGAGGCTGCAAGAGCCAGAGACGCTGCCCGCAGGGCACGTGATTTAGCCCGTAATAAAGGATCTTTGATTGATTCAACCCTGCCTGGAAAGCTGGCCGATTGTCAATTTTCCGAACCCGAGAAAAGAGAAATTTTTATAGTTGAGGGAGATTCGGCCGGCGGTAGTGCAAAACAGGGAAGAGATAGAAAATTTCAGGCAATTTTGCCTCTCAGGGGAAAAATATTAAATGTTGAAAAAGCGCGTTTTGATAAACTGCTACGCAGCGAGGAGATCAGAAATCTTATTACAGCCCTTGGAACCGGTGTGGGCAAGGAAGAGTATAATATTGAAAAAATAAGATATCACAAAGTAATCATAATGACCGATGCCGATGTCGATGGCTCCCATATCCGAACACTTCTTTTAACCTTTTTTTATCGTCAGATGCCCGAACTCATTGATAAAGGGTATTTATATGTGGCTCAACCGCCCCTTTTAAAGGTCGGTAAAGGAAAAAAAAATGAAATATACCTGAAAGATGAAATGGGGCTGAGCGAATATATTATTAACAGAGTCTGTAGCTTAAAAAAAATAATTCTGAACGATGGTAAGATTGTATCAGACTATGACATGGCCCTTTTTTTAGAAGATCTTTATGAATACTATTCGACAATTTTAAGACTTGAAAAAATGGGATTTGACAATACCCTGATAGAATTGCTGATCGCTGAAAAAGCAAAGGACAAGTACTTTCTTCAGGATAGAGACAAAATGAATAAACTGAGGGAAAAATTAACCCAAAAAAGATATGAAACAGGGGTACTTTCGTGGAACAGTGGTTTGAATATTTTTGAGTTAATGGTTGAAAAAATGGAAGAAGAACAAATCCGGCCCGATGAAAGGGGGCAGGATTCAAGAGCCGTTACGATTGGAAAAAGGTTGATATATTCGAAAGATTTTCAAAAATGCCTAATTTTGGCGGAAAAAATAGAAAAATTTAATAAGCCACCTTTTAAAGTTAGAAATATAGATGATAACAAAGAAAAAAATGAGGATATCATAGAAAATAAAAGAAAATTTTTAGAATATATGATGGAAGTGGGAAAAAGAGGGGTAAGTATCCAGCGGTATAAGGGTCTGGGTGAAATGAATCCGAATCAACTCTGGGAAACCACAATGAATCCGGAAAAAAGGAATCTTTTACAGGTAAGAGTTAAAGATGCTGTGGGAACCGATGATATTTTTACCGTTCTGATGGGAGATGAAGTGGAACCTCGTAGAGAGTTTATTTACAATAATGCCCTCGAAGTAAGTACGCTTGATATATAACGAAAACCTGAATCGGAAAAGGCCGAATCGGAAAGTGATGAATTGGCTTTTTTTGATGCTTAATTCAGATGAGCCGGCCCTCAGAATTCTATGGAATTGGGTGTGCGTGGGAAAGGGATAACATCCCGGATGTTTGATATACCTGTTACCAGCATGAGAAGCCTTTCAAATCCCAATCCAAATCCGCTGTGCGCCACGGACCCATAACGTCTTGAATCAAGATACCACCAATATGCCTCTTTTGATAAACCGGTTTCCGTCATTCTGTTCTCAATAAAAGAGAGGCGTTCCTCGCGCTGGCTGCCCCCGATGATTTCACCGATTTTTGGGACCAGTATATCCATGGCGGCAACTGTCTTGTTGTCATCATTGACCCTCATGTAAAAAGGCTTTATATTCTTTGGATAATCGATAAGAATAACCGGTTTTTTAAAATAATGCTCTGTCAAAAAGCATTCATGCTCGGACTGAAGGTCTTTCCCCCTGGATACCGGGTACTCGAAGTTTCTTTTAGATTTTTTTAAGATACGGATCGCCTCGTCATACGTAATTCTGATAAAATCGGAATCGATAATATTTTTAAGGGTTTTATCAAGTTTCTTATCGACAAACCGGGTAAAAAGGGAAATATCATCTTCGCAATTTTTTAAAACATGAGATACGGTGGTTTTTATCAATTTTTCGCCTATGTCCATATTGCCTGTAAGATCACAGAAAGCCATCTCCGGCTCAACCATCCAGAATTCGGCTACGTGACGGCGGGTGTTGGAATTTTCAGCCCTGAAGGTGGGGCCAAAGGTATAAACATCTCCTAAGGCCAGGGAAAACATTTCAGCGGATAATTGGCCGGATACGGTTAGGTTGGCAAGCTTTCCAAAAAAATCGTTGGTATAATCCACTTTGTTATTTTTTTTAACGATATTCTGGAGATCGAGGGAGGTTACCTGGAAAAGTTCACCGGCACCTTCGCAATCAGACCCGGTTAAAATAGGTGTGTGGATATAAAAAAAGCCCTCTTTCCTGAAAAAAGCATGAATGGCAAATGCAAGTTCGGATCTTATTCGAAAAGCTGCGCCATATTTATTGGTGCGCGGCCTTAGATGAGCGATTGTTCTTAAAAATTCATCACTGTGGCGTTTTTTCTGAAGCGGGTAATCTTCGGTCGCGGAACTGAGAATATCAATGTTTTTAGCTATTATTTCCCATTTTTGACCACCGCCCGGAGAGGACACCAGGCTGCCGGAAACCGCTACGGCCGAACCGGTATTTATTTTTTCTATATATTGATAGTTTTGAAGTAAATTATCCGCAACTATCTGAATATTTTTTAAACATGAACCGTCATTTACCTCGATAAAACTAAACCCTTTTGAATTCCTGATGGTCCTGACCCAGCCTTTTATAAGCACTTTTCCCACAGGATTATTTTTTTTTAATACGTTTACGACTTTAATTCGCTTCATAATTATTTTACTCCTGATATTTATATGAAAGTAGTGATATATGCGTTTTGAGCAGTGCGAATAACATTCATGCCTTGTTTTACCCGAAAGGCATGGATGTTATGAAAAATAATACAATTATTGAGGTGATCCGGTCAACCCTAATAAAATTTAATTGTGAGACAGGGGATGTGAAAAAAAGTAGCGTATTTTTATTTTTCGTTTACCGGCGGAAGTTGGCCGGTTATGATAAAAACTTTGTAAAGCCTTTTAAAACATGAGTATAAGAGAACAATCATATATTCAATATTTTAAAACGAGGATGAAAAAATGATAAGAGGAGTGTAAACTAATAAATAATGAGTATTAAAAAAATGAAGGATATTTTGCCTCTGGTTGAAAAACCAAGTCTCTATCTGGGTTCTGAAGTGAATACAAAAAAAAAGGAACAGGCCCGGGGTAGACATAAAATAGCACTGGCATTTCCGGATCTTTATGAACTTGGGACATCTCATTTCGGAATTCAGATTTTATACCATATTATCAATAGTAACGCTGATTGTATTGCGGAAAGAGTTTTTGCACCTCGCAATGATATGGCAGCTTACCTCAGAAAATTTAAAGTATCGCTGGCTTCACTGGAAACAGGTATTCCGCTGGATAAATTCGATATTGTCGGTTTCAGTTTGTTATATGAGCTGAATTATACAAATGTTCTTTTGATGCTGGATCTGGCCGGAATTCCGTTTCGGGCCGCTCAAAGAGATGATTCATTTCCTTTAATAATTGCCGGTGGTCCCTGTACGTGTAATCCTGAACCCGTGGCGGACTTTTTTGATGCGATGGTAATCGGAGACGGCGAAGATGTAATCATGGAGATGATACGGCTTTGGCAGAAGTGGAAAAAAAAAGAGAATACCGGTAAAGAAAGATTGTTTGAAATGTGGTCTGCGCTGGAGGGGGTATATATCCCCTCTTTTTTTAGTCCCGAGTTTAATACAAAAGGGTTTCAAATACTGAAACCGTTGAAAAAAGATTATTTTAGTGTAAAAAAAGCGATATTAACCGATTTAAATAAAGCCCCTTTTCCGGATGCACCCGTTGTTCCTTTTGGCAAACCGGTGCACGACAGATTGCGCCTGGAAATAGCCCGGGGGTGTACCCGGGGGTGTCGTTTTTGCCAGGCTGGTATGATATATCGCCCTGTAAGGGAGAGATCGGTTGATAATTTGATGAATCTGGCGATGAAATCGTTGTCATCTACAGGGTATGATGAAATTTCTCTTTTATCACTAAGCACGGGAGATTATACAGCCGTTGGAGAACTGATGCAAGCGCTTATGCAGCGCTGTGAGGGGGACCATATCGCCGTTTCTTTGCCGTCCCTAAGAGCCGGTACTATGACATCGGAATTAATGAAGCAGATTAAAAAGGTTAGAAAAACAGGTTTTACGATTGCCCCCGAAGCCGGGAGTCAGCGGTTACGGAATGTCATCAACAAAAACATAAGTGAACAGGAAATATGCGATACCGTAAGTGATGCTTTCCAAATGGGATGGCGCCTTATCAAGTTGTACTTTATGATTGGACTGCCGACCGAAACCAAGGAGGATTTGCACGAGATCGTTGATCTTGTGAATAAATTACGGAAAAAAGGGGGATCGGGTAAATACCAGGCCAGGATTAATGTCAGCATAACAACCATGATACCTAAACCGCATACCCCTTTTCAATGGTTTTCCCAGATTTCATTGGAAGAATCTATAGATAAAATAAAAAAACTAAAGTCTTGGCTAAAAATGCCTGGAATTCATGTCAAATGGCAAGACCCCAAGGTTAGTTTAATCGAAGGGCTGTGGTCCAGAGGAGACCGTCGACTTTCAGAATTGTTGGAAACGGCGTATGAAAAAGGGTGCCGGTTTGACGGGTGGAGTGACCAGTTCAATTTTCAGTTATGGCAAGAAGCGGCTGCTGACGCTATGATAGATATGAATTTTTTTACGACAAGGCCCAGGGCCCTGAATGAGCCATTGCCCTGGAACCATATCGATATTGGTGTGACAAAAGATTATTTAATAAATGAGCGCCAAAAGGCCGACAAAGGCGGTATAACGGATGACTGCCGCTGGGGAAAATGCGATCAATGTGGGGTTTGTGATTTTAAAAGTATAAGGCCGCAGGTCTTTAACTGTGACAATATAAAAAAGGACACCTTTAAATTAAATAATAAAAAAGATGATGCGGTTTTTAAAAGACTGAAAATAGTCTATTCAAAAACAGGCATGGCTCGATTTTTTGGTCATCTTGAGATGGTTAATATCATTTTGAGAGCCGTAAGGCGTGCAGGAATCGCCGTGAAGTATTCTAACGGTTTTCATCCGCTGCCTAAGATAAGCTTTGAAGACCCCTTGCCGATCGGTACCGAAAGTCTTTATGAAAAATTCTATTTAACCGTACCCGGATCGATCAAATCCGCTACACTGATTCGATCGATAAATGCGGAGCTGCCGGAAGGTCTGATATTAAAAGACTGCGAAGTTGAACCACGTAAGGTAAAAAGAAAACAAATTGAAATAACGGATTATTTAATAAACAGCGAGGATGATATTTTTAAGAAAGATGCCCTTGATCGCTTTATTGCTGAAAAATCCGTGACCATTACCAAATTTAGTAAAAAAGGGAAGTTGAAAAAAATAAACTTAAAAGATATAGTAATAGAGATTGATGCTGAAAATTCAAACAGGTTAACGCTGAAAATTAGAAAGGTGACAGGGAAATCAGCCAGGCCCGGTGATATAATTAAAAAAATTTTCACCCTTTCTGAAATGGAATGCAAAAGCGTCAGAGTATTGAAAGTGTCAAGCAAATACATGGTAACCGACGAAATTGAGAAAAAACCCAATGTATAAAACAATAGTTATAAACGCCACAGACCATGAAACGCGCATGGCACTTCTGGAAGACGGAACAATTACCGAGATATTTATAGAGAGAAATGATGATTCGGATATTGCCGGTAATTTATACAAAGGCAGGGTGCAGAGGGTACTGCCCGGAATGCAGGCCGCTTTCGTGGATATCGGATTGAATCAGGCGGCTTTTATTTATGTTGATGATATAATCGATGAAAGTAGTGAGGCGTATGAAAAATTTTTAAATAAAGTGGAATTAGAGGATATTTCCGGAAAAGAGGAACAAAAAATTTCGGCCCCACAAAATCATCTAATTGAAGAACTTATCCGTGATGGCCAGGAAATATTGGTACAGGTGATAAAAGCGCCCATAGGTACAAAAGGTGCGAGAATAAATACATATATATCCCTGCCAGGCAGATTTTTGGTGCTGATGCCAAAGTCAAACCATATTGGCGTATCGAGGCGGATAGAAGATGAAGACGAACGCTCTCGTTTAAAAAAATGTGTTGAGAATTTAAGAACCGAACCGTACGGTTATATTGTGAGAACCGCCGCAGAGGGGGTGTCGGAATCCAAGCTTGTTTATGAGATGGGGTTTTTGAACAATATGTGGCAAAATATTCAAAAAAAGGCCCAGACTATCTCGGCACCTGCGATTTTACATCAGGAATTAAATTTGACACTTAGGGCTGTGCGGGATTTGCTTCTGCATGAAGCCGAAAAACTGGTCATAGATTCAAGAAAAGGATATAACGCTATTCTGGAATTTTTAGATATATTGATGCCGAATCTTAAAAGCTCAGTGGAGCTATATGATGGACTGGAACCCATTTTTGACGCCTATAACCTTGAGGGGGATATTTTTAGGGCAATAAAAAAGAAAGTTTGGTTAAAGTCCGGAGGCTATATTGTTATAGAACATACCGAAGCCTTGGTGGCCATTGATGTCAATACGGGAAGATATGTCGGAAAACATAATCTTGAAGAAACGATTTTAAAAACAAATCTCGAAGCTGTCAAGGAAATTGCATATCAGATAAGATTGCGGGATATTGGCGGTATTATCATAATTGATTTTATCGATATGGAAAGAACCGTCAATAGGGAAAAGGTCTATAATGCATTAAAAGAGGCCCTTGAGAAGGACCGGAGCAGGACACACGTACTTCCAATCTCAGATTTGGGTTTGATTCAAATGACACGGAAACGTATCAGAAAATCTCTTTCCAGGATTCTTTGTGAACCCTGTTTTTACTGTGATGGAGAAGGTTATCTAGTATCTAGACGGACAATATGTTATAATATTTCAAGGGAGATAATGCGTGAAGTAGCGGATATGGCGGGGGCAAGGTTAACACTCAGGGTAAATCCGGAAATTGCTGAACTTCTCCATGGTGAAGAAAACAGTATTATTATATCATTGGAAAAACAGATCGGAAAACAGATCATTATATATCCAAACAGCAAGTTTCATATGGAAGAATTTGATATTTTGGAAATAGCTCAATAAAACAATGGATTTTGGTCGATTATTTAAACCGCTTAGGGTTGGCGCAATAATATGGTCAATTCATGTTTTCATCGTTTTTAAAGGAGCTTTCCAAGATTACGTACTATCGATTACCAACAGTGTTTTCTCTTATTTATAGCTTGACACATCTGTGATATTATGGTTAATTATTAAGATTTGATATTAGAAAAAAGAATAATATGTAATAAAAACAGATCACATTCCGTAAGAATAAGAATATAAAGTTATAGAGAAGAGGGCCAAAGAGTATGAAAAGAACATATCAACCCAGCAGAATTAAGCGGGCAAGAACACATGGATTTTTAAAACGAATGTCAACCAAAGCTGGGCGAAGGATTGTAAATAGGCGCAGAGCCAAGGGCAGACAAAAACTAACCGCTTAAAAATATTAATAAAAATAACATAAAAGGGTTACAGGGATCAAGTAAAATTTCGTTTTTTTTTAAAAAATTCGAGAGATTGTTAAAACGGAATGAATTTATAAGCTTATCCAGGTCAGGGAGAAGAGTCCGAAATGCACTTTTTATTGGAAATTTTTTACCCGGAAAAGCCGAAAATTGCCGGCTTGGTATAACTGTAACCAAAAAAGTAGGCTGTGCTGTAACCAGAAACAGAATTAGGCGACTTGTAAGGGAATATTTCAGAACCCGAAGGTTAACGATAAGAGGAATCTGGGATATAAATATAATCGCAACCAAGGCTGCTGCTGAGGCCACATCTGAAAAATTATTTACAGCACTTCAAAGAACATTTGATGAAATATCAAATAATAAACGTGATTAAAAGAATATTTTTGCTACTCATCCGGACGTATCAGTATCTTATTTCCCCGGTCTTGGGACCGTCGTGTCGTTTTTACCCCAGTTGCTCAGAATATTCGTATCAGGCGGTTTCCAAGTATGGCGCCCTGAAAGGCTCTCTGCTGGCTGTAAGAAGGATACTGCGCTGTCATCCGTTTAATCCCGGGGGATTTGATCCTGTACCATAACAGGGAAAAGGCTAAGTATGTTCAGGTTTATGGCAGCAAAAATGTGGATAGATACTTGTAATTTAAAGAACCCAAGTTTTTAAAAAGGACTTCTCAGGGTAGCGCTTAAAATAATTGCAAAAGGATCTGGCCTGAAACAGAGCTGCATTCAAGGCCCATAAACCGGTATGGAAAATACGGCTTTGGTAAGATTGTGCCGCCTCTATTCAAGGTTGATTGACAATCTATCCCGGACAATTTGTTTTTTCCACAGTCCTCAGAAACCTGCCTCAAGAATTACTGCAAATATTCTAATCTCGCTATCAATTAAAATATCAAAGAAAGAGTCGTACTACCCAGGGAGAAAAAAATGGATCAATCCAGAGTGGTTATTGCTATTGTATTGAGTTTTCTTGTGTTTTTTTTGTGGGAATATTTTACTGTTGATAAAGACGCCGTCAATAAAACCAGCGAAGAAACACAGGTCCTCCAAGTTGAAAAACAAAAAAAATTTACTCCTGAAGAAGAATTAAGTGCCGGAAGTATTGGCAATGAGTCTCCTGCAAAACCTTCAGCAATAGCGGGTACAGGCCGGACAATTAGGATTGATACAGAATTGTATACTGCTGAAATATCTGAAAACGGCGCTGTTTTAAAAAGTTTTATGTTAAAAAAATACCGGGAAACGGTTGAAAAAACATCTCCATTTAAAGAGTTAATATCAAAAGATATGACAAAGGGTGTTTGTCGCACCTGGTCCAAAAACGAAAGTATTCCTGAAATGATAGGCGCTGTATATAACGCGGAAGTCAGTGATGAAAAAATCGAAATAATATCGGAAACGCAGTCAATTAAATTTATATGGATCTCCACTGATGGTATAACGGTGGAAAAGGAGTATAGTTTTTCACCAGATACCTATCTGATCGGTCTCAATCTGACAATCAAAAATGGATCGGACCGCCCCTTGGTGGACCATCTTATTTTGTCCATTGAAAAGGCATTCACTGAAGGTGGGCGTGTTTATGGATTTACAGGCCCCAGTGCTCTTATCAACCAGAAACTCGAACAAATAAAAACAAAGAAGCTGAAAGATAAGGATACTTTTGAAGGCAAGATAAACTGGATTGCCCTGCAAGATCGCTATTTTTTGGAAAGTGTTATACCCGGAAATACAGATGATGCCATACTGCAGGTTTTGCAGCATGAAGAGAATATTATAGAGAGCCGGCTGATAACCGAAATGAAAAATATCAATCCCGGTGAGTACAAGCAATTTGTATTTGATCTCTATTTCGGTCCAAAAAGCATGAAAGTCCTGGCGGATATTAACAACGGGCTCGGCAAGGCCATTAATTTCGGTATGTTTGATATACTTGCCAAACCCTGCCTCTGGATAATGAATTTTGTATACGGATTTATTCCCAATTATGGAATTGCCATTATCATACTGACCCTCTTCACAAAGCTATTGTTGTGGCCTCTCGGCAACAAAAGTTATAAATCAATGGGGGAGATGAAAAAAATCCAACCCTTGATGGCTGAACTAAGGGAGAAGTACAAGGATGATAAAAAAAGAATGAACCAGGAACTCATGGGACTGTATAAGGTATATAAAATCAATCCCATGGGCGGCTGTTTGCCAATGGTGGTCCAGATGCCCGTCTTTTTTGCCCTTTATAGAATGCTCTATGAGGCGATAGAATTAAGGCACGCGCCTTTCTTTATGTGGATCAATGATTTGTCGGCACCGGACCGATTGTTTCATTTTGATATTTCAATACCTTTCATGGAACCCCCGTACGGTATCCCTGTTTTAACTATCGTGATGGGGGCGACAATGTTTTTACAGCAAAAATTGACACCTAGTCCGGGAGATCCGACACAGGCCAAAATGATGATGTTTATGCCGGTTATATTCACAGTTATTTTTATAAATTTTTCATCAGGACTCGTTTTATACTGGCTTATAAATAACATTCTTTCTATTGCTCAACAGTATTATACACAAAAGAAAATGGCATAATAACGGAGGTTTCAAATGGCTCCAAGTTTTGAGTTCGAAGCCAAAAATGTGGAAAAGGCAATAAATGCCGCCAGCACGAAGCTGAACAAAAGCAAAGAAAATTTGAAATATGAGATCATCTCATATGGATCAACCGGAATTTTTGGGCTGGTAGGGCGGAAAAGGGCTAAAATCAGGGTTATCCTTGAGGAAAATAATGAACAAGTAAAAAAGCCCAATAATGTGAGGGAAAAGCAACCCCAACCAATTGTTCCAGATAAAATCAGAAGCAAAAATGAATTCGCTATAGAAAAAATCGATCAGAACGAAAAAAAGGTCAATCCGGAAGCGGTTGTTGATGAACTTATAGACCCTGGTGAAAAAGGGCGCAGGGCATTAAAAAGAATTATCGACTGTATCAGCAATGATGCCGAAATTACGGTTGCTCAGGAACCGGAAGTAATTAATTTTTTGATATCTGGTGGAGACGCTTCACGGCTGATAGGAAAAAGAGGGCAGACATTGGAAGCGATTCAATATGTACTTGAAAAAATCGTAAACAAGAACCGTGAAAACAGAATTAGGGTAAGAGTCGATATTGAAGACTATATAAAAAATAAGGAAATAAAGCTTGTGGAGATGGCTGAAAAGCTGGCCGATAAATCAAAAAAAACCGGCAAGCCTGTTTCTTTGGGACAGCTCAACGCCCATGATCGGCGGATCGTTCATATCGCCTTGAAAGCTGACACCAGCGTCAGAACCCAAAGCCGAGGGCAGGGGTTTTATAGGAAATTAATAATTTTCCCGAAACAAAACAAAAATGATACCCTTCAATAGGTCTCAGAACCCTGACTATAAAACTTGTGTTCGTTTTGGGCTGGGTGTTAAAAAAAATTTTTCTCGTGATAATGGGCTGTATAGATTCATAGGCGCGCCCCAACCGAGTATTATTACTATAATATATTGAAAATACTAAAAATTCTTTACAGGCCGGTTATTGATGAGTAAGTTTTTTTTTTATAAATATCTTTCGTGTGAAGATTACAAGATTCAAAAAGAAAAGATATGATGGAAAGAGGCACCATCGCTGCGATTTCCACTCCCCAGGGCACAGGAGGGATAGGGATAATAAAAATTTCCGGTTCATTAGCCCTTACGATCGGGAAAAAGGTATTTCATAAGAAATCCCGGCAGACCCCTGTCGACAATACCGGAGTTTTTTTCCAATCCCATCGATTTTATTATGGCCACATCATCGACCCCGATACGGATGATCTCATAGACGAAGTTCTAATCGTTTTTATGAAATCGCCAGGCAGTTATACCCGGGAGGATATAATCGAAATTCATTCACACTCCGGACGGGCGGTACTGCAGGCAATTTTAAGTTTGGTTTTGGACTTCGGTGCTGAGCTTGCGCAACCCGGTGAATTTACTCGAAGAGCTTTTCTAAATGGGAGAATCGATTTAACGCAGGCCGAGGCGGTCATGGATATAATCAATGCAAAATCAAAACTAGCACTTGATATTGCAGCGGCTCAGCTCAAAGGGGCTTTAAAAGAGCGTATAATGGTGGTCAGGAACGAACTTTTAAAAATTCAGGTCGTATGTGAGGCTTTTATCGATTTCCCTGAGGATATGGATGATGCGTTTGAAACTTCGGAAACGCTAGTCAAACTAAAAGAGTGGGGTGAAAAGCCGCTAAGAGAATTGCTTTCTAACTATGAAAATGGCCATGTTATCCGTGAGGGAATAAAAATCGCTATAATCGGGAAACCAAATGTCGGAAAATCGAGCCTGATGAATCGTATGCTTGAAAAAGAAAGAGTACTCGTTACGGACATCCCCGGTACCACAAGGGATATGATTGAAGAAACGATAAATATTCATGGTGTTACTGTGTTGCTGGCAGACACAGCCGGTTTACACCAAGCCGCTGATCCTGTTGAGGCGATGGGTATAAGAAAAACGGACGAGTGTATAAACAATGCGGATTTGATTATCTTTATGAAAGATGCCTCTGTGCCCATGGATGAGAATGACCACAGAATATATAAACAAATCAAACATAAAAAACACATTATCGTTAGAAACAAGATCGATATTGCCCCAACCGAAGGCAGCGACACAACACAATGGAAAAATATAAATGAAATCGATGTTTCCGTACTAAGGAATGCCGGAATTAAAGGGTTGAAAAAAAAAATATTTCAAACTGTTGCGATGGAGACTGCGCCCGAAGGCGGTTATAAAATTATACCAAATTTAAGGCAAAAGAAGATGATCGAAAAAGCTGCAAGAAATATCACCGACGCAATCACGAGTATAGAAGAGGGCGTGTTTTTAGAACTGGTCGTTTTCGATATTAAAGATGCCATCAATAACCTTAATCACGTTCTTGGGGTAATTGTCGATACGGATGTCCAGGAAAAAATATTTGATCAGTTTTGTGTCGGCAAATAATGTTTCACGTGAAACATTTGGATTGTTTATTGTAAAATGGTGCTAACTTGGTTTTTGTTGACTGAGGGGGAGAGATGGACGTCGATTTTTCACCATATTTTAAAAAATATGAAACGCTAATTAAAACAACAGATGATATTTTTATGCGGGTAAAAAATGATTACCCCGAATGCGTAAAATGTACCAGCGGATGTGATGATTGTTGCTATGCTATGTTCGATCTCACGCTGATCGAAGCCTTGTATCTGAACAATAAGTTTAAAGCGGTTTTCGAAGCCCAGGACAGGGTAATAATTGAAGAAAGAGCCAATCGGGCGGATAGAATAATTCACAAAATAAAACGGTCTGCGTTTAATAAGCTGGAAAAGGGATCGAGTGAGGCGGAAATTTTATCGGAATTGGCACTGCAGCACGTTCGCTGCCCTCTGCTAAATGATAATAAAATGTGTGAGATGTATGCGTTTCGACCGGCAACCTGTCGACTGTACGGAATCCCTACGGCCATTAATGGCCGTGGCTACACATGCGGTAAATCCGGGTTTGAGCCGGGGGGGACTTATCCAACGGTTAATATGGATCAACTGTTTAGCCGATTGCAGCAAATTTCCGCTGAGTTGATTTTTGATATTAAATCAAGGTATGTAAAACTTGCAGATATGCTGGTACCGCTTTCTATGGCACTGTTAACAGACTACACGGAAGAATATCTTGGGATAAATGATGGGCACAAAGCCGGTGATTTCAGAATTATCAGATAGGGGAGACAAGTGAATACGCTGACATCCGAGGAAATAGAGGAACGAAAAAAGGCGATCTTCGATTCTATGTCGCCTAAAAGGCAGAAGCACATCGTTAAAAAAGGGTATGAAAAGTGGGATCCGTTCGAGGAGCCTAAGGATCCGATCGATATCCGTAAAGATAAAACCAGGAGAACAACCCAGCAATTGGTCAGAGAGTTCCTTCAATCGCGTACTTTTGATCAGTATAGCAATGCATACGGGAGAGGTGTCGTAGAGATTTGCCATGGCATTATCAATAACGACGAACGGTTTCAGGGTATGTATGAATTCGCCCTGTGGTATCGAAAACTTCTTGTAAAAGAGGGATATGAAGAGAATCTGAAAAGCGATTGATGGCCGTGTGTATTATATGCCGGATTACCTGTAAGTTTTAGATAGCGTCTGTTCCTGATGGATACCACCCATCCGATAATAAAAAATTATATAATATCAGATAGTTAACAAATTGGTGAGTAGAAATATTTTCAAATTGCCCTTAAATTATTTAGGCCATACGTACGTATGGCCTAAATAAGAAACGGCTTGAAATCGCTAAATAGGAGAGCAGCCCTGTAAAGCGTTGATATGCTTGACCTGGCAGAAATTGTATGAAACCAGGTTCTGGAAGTGATTTGATTTTTCTTACAAAGACAGAATTGAATTATGATGGCATCTTGGCAGGCAGGTGTCGGTCTGGTTAACGACAGTAAGATTCGTGCAAAATGTTTTGAAAAAAATTTGTTCAAAAATTAAAATCCGGGCAGTTCAAATTGTAGAGTATGGCAGATTCAGCAATCTATGTTCTTATCAGGTCTATCGTCAGGGTGGGCATAAATTTACCCTCTATTCTTATGGTATTCCAGTTAACCGGTTATGGGAACCCTTTGATTGTTTCAGACTTGGAGCGGCGGGTAAAGCCAGCAACGGCTGGGGTGAAATGACGTATACAGTCATGAAAAGTGCGGTTTTTTAAAAAAAGGGGGCGATGTGAAAAACATCACCCCCTTTTTTATCGATTTCAATCAAACAATCAGTAAAAAATTATTTGGTCTTTCCGGTGGCGGCACCGTGTAGTTTGATCTCGACTTTTTCGGTGAGCCCTTCGTAATACGTGCGGAGAATGTCAACGACTTCATCGCGCCCGAAATGATCTGGAAGTTCCTGCCCTTCGGAGAGCATCTTGCGCAACATGGTTCCTGAGAGCAGCACGCGGTCCTCTTTTTCATGGGGGCAGGTTCTCAAAGAGGCCATGCCGTCGCATTTATAGCAGTAGAAGGTCCAGTCGATTTTGAGGGGCAGACAAAGCAATGCTTTACCCGGCGCTTCAGGTGCAGGAATTTTGTCAAAGATGGTTTGGGCTTCAAACATGCCGTAAAAATCACCGACACCGGCATGGTCCCGGCCAATGATCATGCGGGAGCATCCGTAGTTCTGACGGAAAGTGGCGTGCAGTAGTGCTTCACGGGGTCCGGCATAGCGCATGTCAAGAGGATATCCACCCTGGACGACGTTGTCTTCAACAAAATAGTTTTTTACCAGCGCATCGATGCAGTTGATACGAACTTCGGCCGGGATATCGCCGGGTTTCAGGTTTCCCACCAGGGAATGGATATAGACGCCGTCGCAAACTTCAATTGCGATTTTACAGAGATATTCATGGGAACGGTGCATGGGGTTCCGCAACTGCAGGGCCGCCACTTCACTCCAGCCCTTTTCTTCAAAAATTTTGCGGGACTCGGACGGGTGCATGTAAACACCGGGGTATTTGGTCGGGTATTCGCCTTCGCTCAGAACCTTGATGGGACCGGCCAGATTGACGTCCTTCTGGTTCATGACCATCTGAACCCCAGGGTGATCGTCCATGGCGACTTTCCAGAAAGCTTCAGCCGTCGGTGTTCCTTCGCCCTGGAATATTTTTTCGCATTCATATTTTTTGTCTTCGGCCGTCATGTCATATTTTTCGGTAACTTTCATGGTGGCCATGATTTCCCCGTCTGCTGTAACCAGAGCGATTTCTTCGCCGTGAGCGATTTGGTCGGCGTCTGCCTTGTCAGCGGAAAGCGTAACCGGTATGGGCCAGAAAGTTCCGTCGGCTGTCAGGAAGTCGTCGCATACGCCCTTCCAGTCCGCTCGGGTCATAAAACCTGTTAAAGGGCTGAATCCTCCGATACCCATCATAATGATGTCACCTTCTTCGCGGGGGGAGATTGTGATTTGTTTCAGAGCTGCCGCTTCTTTCCTTTTCTGTTCGAGTTCAGCGCCTTCAAGAAGGCAGCAGGTCAAGCCTTTTCCACCATGAGGTTCAATCAGTTTTGCCATTTGCTTTAGTCTCCTTTCACTTGCGGTTTATTATAGCTTGTGTCACTAATATTATAGCTCCAACTCAATAATATTACACATGTATAGAAATACTGTTTTTAATAAGGACGAGGCGATTTGTCAAGCCTAATCCAACGGTTTTGGCAATTCTAATTTTGCAATAATGACAACCGGCAGCACTATTAAGAATCGATCTTGCAATGGATTTTGGAAGGATGTTAACTTTTTTAAAGATATGGGGTGTTTTCCGTTGACCGAAAGATATTTTTTAGCCTCGGGTTGATAAATCAGCTTCTCCCGGGCAAACTAACCGCTTATGTTTTTATTTTTTATGAAAACATATTTCTTGCCAAGATAAAGCTCACATGGTATGTGACAACCTTAATATTTTAAAGCTTTGCTCAATATAATCAAACGATGTTTGATGTTAAAAATGAATTGGTGGTAAGATCAAGCAAGGGGTATCCGAATAATATCGTCACCCCGGTGCGGTCTGGCGGAACACTATTGTAATCGTCTGTTTGGTTATACGGGGAAGCTTGTGAGGTGTTTTTTCAAACTATAATTAAATTAAAGGAGGAAGTATTCAATGGCTTATGATGCAGTGAACATGGCTGACTGGCAAATTTCCGAGGCGGCTGAGGCAAATATGCCGCTCCCCGAGGACTGGATTGAGAAACTGGGTCTTCAAAAAGAAGAAGTTTTACCCATGGGCAGGCTTGCAAAACTCGATTTTTTGAAAATTATCGATCGCCTGAAAGACAAACCCGACGGAAAATATATTGAAGTGACCGCCATCACCCCCACTCCGCTGGGTGAAGGGAAAAGCACTACCGCCGTAGGTCTGATGGAAGGTCTCGGCAAACGGGGCGTTAACGTGGGCGGCTGCCTGCGCCAGCCTTCGGGGGGCCCGACCATGAACGTCAAGGGAACGGCGGCCGGCGGCGGCAACTCTCTTCTGATCCCCATGACCGAATTCTCTCTGGGTCTGACCGGTGACATCAACGACATCATGAATGCCCACAACCTGGCCATGGTGGCCCTGACATCCCGTATGCAGCATGAAAGAAACTACAACGACGAGCAACTCGCCCGCCTGACCGGCATGCGCCGATTGAGCGTTGATCCCACCCGGGTCGAGATGGGCTGGATTATCGATTTCTGTGCCCAGGCCCTGCGGAACATCGTCATTGGTCTGGGTGGCCGCATGGACGGATTCACCATGCAATCCAAGTTCGGTATTGCCGTAGGTTCCGAATGTATGGCCATCCTGGCTGTCGCAAAAGACCTGGCAGACCTGAAGCAGCGTCTCAACAACATCACCGTGGCCTTTGACAAAAGCGGCAAACCCATTACCACCGGGGATCTGGAAGTCGGCAACGCTATGGCCGCATTCATGAGAAACACCATCAACCCGACCATGATGTGCACAGCCGAATATCAGCCCTGCATGGTACACGCCGGGCCGTTTGCCAACATCGCCGTGGGCCAGTCCTCCATCATTGCCGACCGCGTCGGTCTGAAGCTGTTTGACTATCATGTCACCGAATCCGGCTTTGCCGCCGACATCGGTTTTGAAAAATTTTGGAACGTCAAATGCCGTTTTAGTGGTCTGAAACCCCATGTATCTGTCCTCACATCTACTATCCGGGCCCTGAAAATGCACGGCGGCGGCCCCAAGGTCGTTGCCGGCAAAGTCCTGCCCGACGAATACACCCAGGAGAACCTCGATCTGGTGGAAAAGGGCTGTGAAAACATGGTCCATATGATCAATGTCATCCGCAAATCCGGCATCAACCCGGTGGTCTGCGTTAACCGGTTCTACACCGACACCGATGCGGAATGCGCCATTGTGCGCAAGGCCGCAGAAGCTGCCGGGGCACGCTGTGCCGAGTCCAAGCACTGGGAAAAAGGGGGTGATGGCGCCCTCGAACTCGCCGATGCGGTCATCGATGCCTGCAATGATGAAGGCGAGTTCAACTTTCTGTATCCGCTGGAAATGAAGCTGCGCGACCGCGTCAATCTCATCGCCAAAGAAGTCTATGGCGCTGACGGTGTTGACTGGCAGCCCGAAGCCGAAGCCAAGGCCAAGATGCTGGAAAGTGATCCCAAATACGCCGACTTCGCCACCATGATGGTCAAGACCCATTTGAGCCTGACCCATGATCCGGTCATCAAGGGTGTGCCCAAGGGTTGGCGGTTGCCGATCCGCGACGTGCTCATCTACTCCGGGGCAAAATTTCTTTGTCCATGCGCCGGTACCATCAGCCTGATGCCTGGAACCAGTTCCAATCCGGCTTTCAGAAGAATTGACGTGGATACGGAAACCGGCAAGGTATCCGGACTGTTCTAAATTGGACTTTTCCCGATTGTAATTCAAAGGGGTCCGAAGTTGTATTCGGATCCCTTTTTTTATAGCAAAATAAAACAGTGCAGAGTAGACAGGCAGCCTTTTCTCTCGCCCATACTGTTTTATAAGTAAAAAATGTGTGTTTTGAGTTGCAAGAAATATGGTGACGGTTTTGCTGCTCTCATTGTTTACCATTCATTACTTTCATGTCTTGTCAAGATCTTTGGCTTTTGCCTGAAAAGGCATGGCCGTTATTAAAACCTCAGGGAGCGCCTGTAATGCGATTTTTGTTGATCAACCCTTTTTACCCTATCTCCGAAACCCCGTCACCACCGCTAGGCCTGGCATTTCTGGCCGCTGTACTGGAAAAAGCCGGCATAAATGTAAAGGTGCTAGATTTTGTCGTGTATCCTTACGGCAAAAATATTCTTGAAACCGAATTAAACAGTTTCCGGCCTGATTTTGTCGGATTGACTTCGGTTACCATGACGTTTGACAATGCCATTGGTATTGTCAAGGATGTCAAAGACATTGATCCGAATATAACTACCGTCATGGGTGGGCCTCATGTCAGCTTCTGCGCACAGGAGACCCTGGGTCTTTATCCTGAACTCGATTTTATCGTTATCGGTGAAGGGGAAGAAACGATTGTTGAACTGATCCGCGCGACCCGGGGCGCGTGCAACCGGGCCGATATAAAAGGCATTGCCTATCGAGACGGTTCTAAGACGGTCACCACCGGCGTCCGCCCTTTTACCGATGTGAACGCGCTGCCGCTTCCGGCCCGCCACTTGATTCCGCTGGGGCGGTATCGGGCCTTGGGCATGCCCATCAGCATGACCTCAAGCCGGGGCTGCCCTTTTAACTGCATCTTCTGTGTCGGTCGCAAAATGGTGGGTTCAAAAGTCCGTTACCGCAATGCCCGGAGTGTCGTGGATGAAATGGAATACCTGTCCACCCTCGGGTTTCACCAGATCAATCTGGCCGATGATCTTTTTACTGCAAACAAAAATCATTGCCATGCTGTTTGCGATGAAATCATCAGACGTAATGTGAACGTTAAATGGACCTCTTTTGCCCGGGTTGATACAGTCTCAATCGACGTACTTGTTAAAATGAAAGATGCCGGATGTCAGGCCGTCAGTTTTGGAATCGAATCCGCAAATGCCCAAATACTGAAAACCATTAAAAAAGGAATCACTCTCAAACAGGTCGTCGATGCCATAAAGATGTGCAATGTGGCCGGTATTATGCCCCATGGATCCTTTATTCTCGGCTTGCCTGGGGAAACCCCGGAAACCATCGGGGAAACCGTTGAGTTTGGTCTTCAAATGAAAAAACTGGGGCTTTCCTATGGTTTCCATCTTCTTGCCCCGTTTCCCGGAACTGAAATTCGAGACCAGTGTGACCGCTACGGCATTAAAATAATGACCCATGACTGGTCCCGATATCACGCCAACCGGGCCATCGTGGAAACACCGGCAACCAATCAGGCCATGATGGACGAGATTGTCATTAAATGGGAAAACGAATATGATGATGAACTGAACCATATCAAAAAACGGATCGAGGCGGGAGAGGCTACGGCAAAAGAGGCCGAACCGCTGGTTAACCTGGAACGGATTATTTTAATATATGATTTGATGATGGGCCGTATGATTGAAAAACAGGGAACCTGGCATCAGGCCCGTCCCGGAGCCGATAAAGATCCTCTGAAAACGCTGGCTGTCAGGCTTCAGATGTCAGTCAAGGTTCCTTTAGACCGGATATACAACACCCTGAAACTGGCGGTTGAAAACGGGAATCTGGCCTTAGTTGATACCAACCCCGGGATTCGATGGAAATGGGTTGATTATCTTTGATAAAGAAATGAGAGATAATGCATGATACTCAAATTTGACCTCAGACATCACTGCATCGAAACAGCCGTCAGAAAATTGTATAATAAATCGATTTCTCAATATTTCAAAACAAACGGGGAGAAAGAAATACTCGGAAGGCAAATTGATCTTTTGAAAACCGTATTGGAAACGTGCGACTTTACCTATCTGCGGGGCACTTATAGAGAACTTGCCGGTCATTGCCAGGCAAACGCAGCAATCCGTACCGATTCCAAAAATCGGATAACAATCCTGTTAAATGGTCGACAAATAAGGACATATACGAACAAGCGTTGAAAAATGGCTGTCACCAGTGCAGTGGATGTCAATGCTACAAAGGAGGATTCCATTGGAATTTTTTGCAGACCCCCGGATCTGGATAGCCCTGTTCACGCTTACCGCCCTTGAAATTGTTCTGGGAATTGATAATATCATCTTTATTGCCATATTGGCGGGCAGACTGCCAAAAGGGCAGCAGGGCAAGGGCCGGATTATCGGCCTCGGGCTGGCCATGGTAACACGTATTGCCCTGTTGTTCTCATTAACGTTTATCATGCGCCTGACCGAACCGATTTTCACGATTCTGGGCCAGGGGATATCCGGTCGGGACATCATTTTGATAACCGGCGGTCTGTTTCTGCTGGGAAAAAGTACGCATGAAGTTCACGGAGCGCTCGAAGGTTCAGCTCAGGCATATGACCGGAGAGGGCACCGGGAAAACACATCATTTATGAGTGTTATCATTCAGATTATGCTTCTGGACATTGTTTTTTCGCTTGATTCCGTCATTACGGCCATAGGTCTGACCGATCAGTTGATCATAATGGTTGCGGCCATTGTCATTGCCGTGATATTTATGATGGTATTATCCAGCACCGTCAGCACGTTTATTGAAAACCACCCAACAATAAAGATTCTGGCCCTGAGTTTTTTGCTGATGATTGGTGTCGCCTTGATTGGGGAAGGTCTGGACCTGCATATTCCAAAAGGATATATCTATTTTTCTATGGCATTTTCCCTTTTTGTGGAGTTGCTGAATACGCAATTGCGTAAATCCACGGTCGTGCCGCTTCAACTTCACAGGCCCCACGGCGATGCGAAAAAAAATAGATAAACCGGCAAAACTATATGGGTATTGAAAAATGAACAATGTGAATAATGAAACGCAGAGATACCCTAAATCGCCAATACGCACTTTATTCAGTATTTAATTGATATAGCGAACCTTTTAACCAATAAAAAAAACAATGCTTAAAATTGGAAACTATAATACGCTGCGGGTTATACGAATAGAAAGTTTCGGGGTTTACCTGATTTCAGATATGGCGGAAATTTTGCTGCCGGGCAAGTATGTCCCCTCAGGTACGGCTGTTGGCGATCGAATCAGGGTTTTTGTGTACAATGACACTGAAGACCGCATAATTGCCACAACGGTGACCCCAAAGTCCCAGGTCGGTGAATTTGCCTTTCTACAGGTAAAAGATGTCTCCGGATCGGGTGTTTTTCTGGATTGGGGCCTTGAAAAAGATTTGCTGGTTCCTGCACGCCAACAGTCCGATCAAATGATCAGAGGAAACTTTTATGTAGTACGGTTGTATCTGGACCATGAAACCCGTCGGATCGCCGCCTCCGCCGATATCGCTGAGTTTTTAAGAAACAAACCAGGGGGGGTGAAACCCGGCAACCGGGTCGGGCTTCTGGTTTATGGCCGGGCAGACATTGGATATCGGGTCATCGTGAATAACGCCTATAATGGACTGCTATATTTTCAAGACGTATTCGAACCCCTGAAAACCGGCGATCAAAAAACGGCCTATGTAAAGGAAATCCTTAAAGACGGTATGCTTGTTGTTACTTTAAAAAAATCTGTTTTTAAAATTCCGCGGAAAGACGTCTCTGATATGCCGGGAAAACCCAGCCCCGGGACCTTATACGATCAAAAAAAACAGATCATCCGGGCGTTGGAAAACACCGATGGTTTTTTGCCTCTTCATGATAAAAGCAGTCCTGACGAGATTTACAAGGCCTTTCAGATGAGCAAAAAGAATTTTAAACAAATTATCGGCCGCTTTTATCGGGAAAAAAAAATAATAATCACCAAAGAGGGTATCAGGCTTTTGAAGAAAAAGAAATAACAGGGAAATCCTTACTTCTCCAGCAAATCCTTCACTATTGTAACAAGCTGTTTCAGTTTCAGCGGTTTGTTCAGAATTTTATCAGCGCCAAGTTTGCCCGCCACCTCAAGGTACTGACCGCCGCCCACGGTGCCACCGCCGGAAATAGCAATAATTTTGAGATTGGGAAAATCCCGACGTAATTCAATAATGATTTCAATGCCCTCTTTTTCCGGCATGACAAGGTCGGTGATAACCAGATCCGTCGGATTCTTCATGAATATCTGCAAACCCTGTTTGCCGTCGGAGGCATCCTCGACATCATATCCACTCCGCTCCAAAACCTCTCTCAGCATTTTGCGAATCAGATCATCATCATCAATAATAAGAATCCGTGGCATCTTCCTTCCTCACCTGAAGTGTCATAATGCAGTGCAGACACTACAATTTTGTGTTTTTCCGGAAACAGGGGGTTTTAAATACCGGGGGATAAAATTTTTCCGCCTGGTAGAATATGTAGGATACGCAGACCCGGCATGTCTATTTGCGCCATATCTACAGGAACATATTAACTATTTCAAGAAAAAAATATCAAAACGCCGCCCAATGAAATCTGCACCGGTTGTACCGAGTCGGTTTCTCTTTTTTTTAAAGTGCTGAAGCCTGTGTGTATAGACCTCATTTCCGCGAGCAGATGAAATAATAGGAGATAATAATTAGATGTGTTTGCCTATCAGGGAGAAATATTGACAAGGCCAAACCGACCTGATAATTTTAACTGGAAATAACGCCTTAAACCCCTGTTTCCACATTAATGAAAAGTGAGGTATGTATGAAAAAATTAATTTTTGCGATCGCAATAATTTTGTTTGTTTTCGGATGTACCGGAAACCAGGTCAGGCTGACGGAAAAAAACCTTGCTGAGGCAGAGGCTACTATACGTTCAGCCAAATTAATGGGCGCTGAAATCGCCGCTCCAGTGGAAATAGAAAAAGCCGAGCGTCTTTATGAAATAGCTGAAGAAGATTTTTATAATGAGCCCCGGAACCGTTTGCTGATATATCTTCGGCGAAAGGCCGCGCTTAACAAAACGGCATTGCAGAATGCACAAATCGCCAAACAACTTGCAGAAAAAGCCATTATCCAGACGACAGAAAAAAATAGCTTGCCAAGTACCCGGAACAAATCGCTTACGATTGAAATCGGCCATCTGAAAGACCGAAATCAGCAACTTGAAAAAGAAGCCGGTCGGATAAAGGCTCAAAACACCCTGCTCAGGAAGGGCACAGAAAAATTGAAAACAAAAATGCAAACACTTCAAGTAGAAAAAAAGAGGTTTGTCCGGCAGGCGGCAGAGATCAAACAACCCGTTCAAAAGGCATTGCTGAAAGACCCCGGGGATCTGTATCGTAAAGGTTTTTATCTTTATCAGACCAGAAAATACGATGCGGCCCGGAAAATATTTCAGCAATACCTTGTTACCTATATCGATAGCCTTAGTGATAACGCCCAGTACTGGATTGGTGAATGCTATTATATGCAGCAGAAGTATGAACTTTCAGTCGAGGCTTTTGAAGCGGTTTTATCCAAATTCAGGGACAGCAACAAAATACCTGACACGCTTCTGAAACTCGGGCTTTGCCACCATCACCTCACTCATTTTAAAAAAGCCGGCGCAAACTGGCAATTGCTGACTGATCGCTACCCGAAAACGCGGGCGGCAGAATTTGCCGGTAAATTTCTCGCCCGGCAAAAAAAACGGCAATCTTAACAGCCGTTATTCATACACAAGAGGATTTGAATATAATGGCAACGGAAAACGACATTGTACTGATTCACATGGAAGACACACCGATCACTTTTGCCAGAATAGAAAATATTACACCGGACGGTAAACCGGACTGGTATCATGTAAAACTGCTTCTGCTGCAGGTACCACAGCTTCAAATTGCAACCTGGGTTTTAAAAAATGATTATATCAACGGCGATACATTCACCATGAACGGCAAAAAAATACGCCTTGATCTGATCGTTTGCCCGGCGGACCCGCCATCTGGAACAGACCTTAAAAAAAGTCAAAAAGAAACCGACCCAACAAGTAGTGGCACAGCTCAGGTCATTTCTCTGAAAGATTTAAAAAAAAAGTAATTTTATAAGCCGCATTACGCACCCTTAAGTATATATGACTCCCGCACAGTCGGTAATCGCATTTTTCTATGATCGTGGAAAATTATTGATGCACAGCACTATGGATAGGGCTCCGATGGGGGAAATTAAAGAATTTTTTCCGAATTAGTGACCGTTGATGCCGGGCCTATGAATAGATTAGTAAAATGAAAGCAACAAACCATCATCCGCTGCAAATTAATATTGGTGCTGTTACACTGGAAAATCCTACCGTAATGGCACCGCTGGCCGGGATTACCAGCCTGCCCTTTCGGTTGCTGATGAAAGCGGCAGGGTGTGCACTGGTCTGCTCCGAGATGCTCAGCAGCAACGGCCTGGTATACAATTCTCGAAAAACTATGGCGCTTCTGTGCAGCACGCTGCAGGAAAAACCCCTGAGCGTTCAAATTTTTGGATCTGACCCGGCAATAATGGCAGATGCCGCAGCCATCGTTGAATCTTCAGGAGCGGCCATACTGGATATTAATTTTGGATGTTCGGTGAAAAAAATTGTTAAAACCGGGGCGGGGGCAGCCCTTATGCGAACGCCTGAAAAAGCGGAAAGTATACTGAATGCCGTTCGTAAAGCTGTAAAAATTCCCGTAACCATAAAAATTAGATCCGGCTGGGGCAAATCCGCCGAGCAGGCCTTTATCACTGCAAAAATTGCTGAAACCTGCGGTGTCGACGCTATAACCGTGCATCCCCGAACATCGACACAGGGTTTTAGGGGGACTGCCGACTGGTCCGTTATCACCGAGATGAAAAACCGGATCGATATACCGGTTATCGGCAACGGAGATATTGTAAAATCCGATGATGCTGTTGCCATGCTCAACACCACCGGCTGTGACGGGGTTATGATCGGAAGAATCGCCATCGGAAACCCGTGGATTTTCTCCCAAACCCTTGCACAGTTGCAGGGACAGCCCATTTTGCAGGTTGATCTTGCATCCCGTTTTGAAGTTATGGTACAATACCTCCGGTTGTCGGTTGAATATTCAGGGGAGAAACCCGCCTGCTATATGCTGCGCAGCCGACTGGGCTGGTTTGTCAAAGGACTTCCCCACAGCAGTAATTTCCGTGAATCCATTAAACATATTTCATTCGAAGCTGAAGCCCTGGAACTTATCGACGCCTATAGGCATAAACTTATGCAGTAAGTGCACCAGGATGTTTCGACACTGTCTGCCGGCCATAAAAAAGGGTTTATCATGAACGGATTACTTTTTATTGATGACGAGGAAGGCGTGCGGCGATCTATTGCCAGAGCACTTAAAAAAGCATCATATCAAATACATACTGTTGAGAACGGAGAAAAAGGCATCGAATTTATCAAAACGCATCTCCATGATGTGACAACGGTGATCTCCGATTACAAGATGCCCGGACTCGACGGCATGGAAACCCTTGCCGCCATTGGCGCCCTCAATCCGGAGGTCACGAGAATTCTCCTTACCGGCTACGCTACCATGGAAGCTGCGATCAATGCTACCAATGAGGGACTGGACGGATTTCTCACAAAACCGTTTGACAACTTTGAACTGCGGGCCAAAATCCATGGAATTATGGTGCACAAACACCTGCGGCAGTTTATTCCCGAACAGATTTACCAGGAAATCGACAATTCACCCGAAGCCCTGCTGCCGCGCTTCAATGAGGTGTCGGTCCTGTTTTCCGATATCCGCGGCTTCACCAGGATGTCCGGAACGGCGCCTCCGGAAAAAATAGCCGCCTTTTTAAACGGCCATTTTTTTTCGCCTATGGGAGAGATTGCATATGCGTTTAACGGCACCATGGACAAACATATTGGTGACAGTATCATGGTGGTTTTCGGCTCTCCCGTAACTCATGATGATGATGCCATGAGGGCTGTGGACTCAGCTATTGCCATGCAGATCAAGGCCCATCGCATAGATCAACGCCTGGCCTCAGAAGAGGGTCTGCGTCTCAAGGTGGGCATCGGCATTGCCACCGGAATTGTTTTTTCAGGCATTCTCGGTTCTTTGAGGAAAAAGGAATTTTCTTCGATTGGAATGGCGGTTAATATTGCATCCCGGCTTCAGGCTATGGCGGAGGCGGGGGAAATCCTGATCAGCGAAGAGACCTATTCAAAAATTGAGGGCAGGTTTGATGCCATGGCCCTGCCCCCTGTTAGGGTCAAGGGAATCGATGAACCGATGACCGTGTATAGGGTAAATTACCAGCATTCCTGAGCCGGAATTAAATTGAATCGGGAAAATGGCAAGTTTGTGGTATCGATCCGCTCTGCCTTTTCTATTAAGATCGATAGAATGTCTTGATTATTCAGTTTTCAATTATTCCCTCTGGACAGCGGATCACCTGGCCCTGACTACATCACCCTTTTTTACAGCGTCACCGTTAACCAGAATCGCTTCAGATGTTTCTGGAAAAACGGTGGTGATTCTGATTTTCCCACTCTTTATCCCCGGAATCATAAACTGCTGGCCTCCGGCACCCTTGATGGTCTCGGCACCTGAAAAAAGAGCAAGTTCATCTCCGACCTTCAATCCTGCCTGCTCACCGGCAGATAGTGTAATTTTGGCCCCATCGGTTGAAGACACAAACCCATGCCAGGCGCTGGCACTGATTATGTCACATATTTTATCGCCCATGATTGGTAAAATTTCTTCAACGGCCGCACTGATTGCCGGTGCATATGCCTTTTTGACCGAATCAAGGGCGTCCATCGCATCTATTTCTATTTTGTGTGAAAAAGTTTCATCCAGAAGTTTGGCCCCGGTTTCCATATCATAGACTTCCACTAAAATATGCACCTGAAGAAAACGGGTGGTATCCTTGAACCACAGGATGCCGTTTTTTTTTTCCGTAGATCCGATATCCATCAGCCTGCCGTCCACAATGGCCTCAAATCCATATTTGCGTCCTTTGGCAATCAGATCGAGAATATCTACTTTGCCATCGGCCATTTTCGGAAACCCGGATAATTCCACAGGATAGCCTTTATGCCCCTGTCTTAAAAGACGGAATTGGGGACATTCCTCTCGAAGAGCTGTGGCAAGACCCGTCTGTATACTCAATGCATAATTCCGGTCTGCAAGATTGGCCGCATCCTCAAACAGGGCAATGCCGATTTTTTTGGATAATTTCCCATCAGAGGATTTAAAATTTCTGACAATTTTTTTCGTTCCTTTTTTGGCATTGGAAACCATGGAGCAGCCTGAAGCCAAAAAGCTAAATGCCACCAAAAGGATAAATATTAAAGTACAGCGATAAAACACACCCCGTGTTTTGAAAAATTCAAAAGTCATTTTTTCCCCTGTAAGACGGTTGCGATTTAAAATACAATTTTAGCATATAAGCGTCAATTTCAAAACGTTTCCGTTTGGCCAACGCGGGAATTGGTCAAAAAGGGGCGGTTTGAAACCGGCGCATATCTTATTTTTTATTCTTCAGCAGGTTCTCAAGCTCGGCAAACGGTCTGTATCCGGAAGGCTGTCCTGATTCCAGACCCGGTACCGTATCCTCGCCATAGGCATCGGCCACTTCATCACGGGAGTGCTCGTTGTCGTGGCAGTAGATACACAAAAGTTCCCAGTTGCTGCCGTCGGGAGGGTTGTTGTCGTGATTGTGGTCCCTGTGGTGAACCGTGAGCTCCCGAAGTTTTTTACCGCTGAATTCACGTCCGCACCGCGCACAGATCCAGGGGTACATTTTAAGGGCCTTGGCCCTGTAAGTCTTTTCTTCCTGTTCCCGGTTGCGCCGCGCCTCGGCAACGATCCTGCTGTGGCTGTCGATATCTGATTGTTTATTATTTGATGGCATACATGTGTCCCGGGCTCACCCTCAGTCAACTTTTTCGGTTGCCAGGTATCTCGAAAAAGCCATGTTTTTATGGAGGCGGCTCTTGGTTAAAACAACAGGGCAGTCAGCATTCAGGATGACATATTGGGCTGTATTTCCAAAAACCAGTTTTCCCACCAGTGATGATCGGCTTGCACCGATGATAATCTCATCGATGTGATGTTCATTTGCGTACTGAATCAGGTCCTCCCCATGGCTCAACCCTCGGATCAACAGGGCCGTTTTACATGGGATACTCGCTTTTCCATAAAAGCGATCCGCATATTCCAGAACTTGTTCAGCCTCATGAATTTTTTTAGAATTCTTTTCGGCTTTTTTGTTTAAAGAAAAGACGACATTAACTTGAGCGCCAAAGGCTTTTGCATGCACTACGGCCAGATCCAACGCTGCCTTGCCGGCTTTGGATCCGGTATACCCAACCAGAATTTTCATTTTGATCTCCTTTTATACAGAAAATTAAACAAACCGTATCCGCTGGTCGCTTTCCACGATGTTTCTGCCGTTGATTGCCCGGCCATTTATTTTTTAGATCAAAAGGATACCTGCCTTATTGTTGAAGCAATCGGCAACAGATTAAAAAATTTAAAAACAATTGTCAACAAACCGCTGTGAATACCGAGATTTCCGGCAGCATTGCAGCTCGAATCCTTAGCTCCTTTTAAAAAAAGTTATGTCCCCAAGGCGAGAAAAAGATCAAGGACGTCCGCAAAAAGAATAGAATTCGCCCATCCGGAAATGGGGCTTTTTGTTCAAGATCAAGGCATCTGAAAAATATAAACAGAGGCTTCCGTTTGATATTTCGAGGATGATTTTTTGAGTATCCCGCCGGTATTTGCTTCACCGTATTTCACAGTACATGACGAGGGAATTGGATAGAAAGGCCCTTTCCGGATGGGCAACAGGAAATATATTCGACTATCAGGCGGCGTAATTACTGCAATCTGTTTTCGGACCCACACGGTAAATCAGGGATAGCGCATATTCATTATCAATCCGTGTTGAAAAAAGGGCCGCACCTTGCACCTCCCGGCGGTGGTGATAAATCTTGCCGTTGATCACTTCAACTTGTTTCAAACTCTCATTAAAGCCCTTTTTTATATACTTCAGATAGGCTTCCTTGGCTGTCCAGTTTTCAAAAACCGCGGTATCGGAACATCGTTTCAGAATTGATTGTTCCCGGTCCGTAAAAGCCACTTTAAAAATGTGTTCAATGACAGAAGGATCTAATTTTTCGATATCGATGCCGATTTTAATGAAGCTGTCCCGGCTCAAGGCGCATGCCGCATAGTCTCCCGAATGGGATATGGAGATGGGCAGATCCGGGTATTCCGGCAGATAGGGGGCGCCATCCGGTTCATAATCAATGATAATATCGGAATAATGATTCGGCACAAAGCTGATGGAAGAAACCAATTTTTTTACTGCGAATCGCCCGCTCAGCCATTCGATCTGCTTTTTCAACGCCTTGAAACGATTCAGGGTTTTGATTTCGGTGGAGGAGAGAAAGGGGCGTCGAAACATATCCGGCTGAAAAACAATATTTTTCAAGACCTGATATTTTTCAACCGGAACATTGACAAGGTTTGTTTTGATAAAATCGGCAATCGCCATAAAACCGATCCGGATGTCAGTGCCCATGGAAACCTCGTTCCATAGGCCCTGAAAAGTCATCTGCTTTTGTAACACTTTTTATTACAACCCTTCAAATATTCGCTTAACCCATCCTCATTGCATTATTTTCGGTTTTGCAATTTTATAAAAAGACAGAGCAAAGCATACCACAATTATTCAATTTTTATTATCATTCCGGTTTATCCGGCATCAGGAGGCTTTTTTCAGGGCCGGCGAACTGATTTTATCGGTTATTCTGTTTTCCGGCGCCAGGCGGTCCACCTTAATCATTTCAAAATCTTCGATACGAATCAAAAGCATGCCGTCGATATCCACAAGATCGAGCTGATAGGTATTGGCCTTTGGGCCGTTATCGGTCTTTCGGGTAATACAGGTATATTCTTTGTTTTTTTGCAGCTTTCCGTAAAAATCCATCCGCCGGATACGGGCCGGCAAGACAATCTCATGGGTTGTCATGACTTCCAGCATACCGCCGGTCTGAAACATGGCATCTACAATTGGCACATCAGTGATAAACTCGGGTGCTGCATCGCCGGCAAAAAACGGCTTTTGACTGCTGTTGCGCACCCTGGAAATCAACACCTTCGGTTCAAAAGAAAGAATATCTTCAACCGTTCTGAACAATCCGTTCATAAACAGCCTGGACGGATGGTACAAAAGATTCTGGATATTACCGTCATATTGAACCGGGGTAAATTTGGGAATCCTGATCCCTACCTGTTCGGGCTTTTGCATGGAAAATTCGAAGACCCCCTGATAGTGGCGTTTGGGATCCCCCAGGGCGCTGCCTTCCTGGTTTTTAAACTGTGACGAGATGTTGCAGGCAAATCTGTGAGTATGCTCAACCTGCTGCATGGCTTTAATTAAGATCTCCTTTGGCCTGCCCTTAAGTAGTTTTATGCCATAAGGTATGGAAAATTCATGCATGGATATCAGACGACTGCCGTCCGGCGCCAGGGTCGAGGCCGCCTCAGCCATTGCCTCAATACCGGTTGCCCCGAGAAATATGGGTACATCCCGTCGGGAATGATCCAGCAGAAAAAGATCCCTTTTCAAGTCCAGTGTCCTGGCATATTGTGCCTGGACCGCGTTTTTGTCCTTCACCTGATCGATAAAGGGCCGACTGTGCTTAACTGCTGGCAGGTCCACGGCCTGAAACAAACCATCCGGATCAAAGTCAGTGTCTCTGCCGGTAAAAACCGCCTCTATCGATTCGGAATCATACAGTTCATCCATGAAAAACCGTACACCCCGGTCAAGAGGCAAAAACGCCAGTCCCCTTTGTTGCAGGACTTTTTTAACGGTTTCCTTTGTGGCCATGCCGGCACCGTCCCAGGCGGTCCAGTCAAAAACCTTATATGTTTTTTCCGGATGAAGTATTTTTTCCTGCAAAAGAATTTTGGCCAGCATATCATTGGCCCCGGTATAATCCACCTGGCCTTCGTTGCCGAATTTAGCGGTAACAGATGAAAAGGTTAGAAAAAAACGGTACGCTTTACCGTCAAGTGCCTGCAGCAGGTTGCGGGCACCGGTAATTTTGGTATCAAAGACCCGGTTAAAAGAATCCAGCGATTTTTTTCCGATAAATCGGCTCTCTTCCACACCGGCGGCATGAAGTACGCCGTCTATGGGTAAAATCGAGTCAATGGCCCGCAAAACAGCTTTTGTGTTAAGCACATCGACACAATGATACCGAATATCGATTCCCAGCGCCGAAAGCGCTGTGATATTGGCAATGACCTTCTTAAGTGCCATATTTTTTTGAACGGCCCGTTTTATTTCCACGGGTTTGGCGCCTTTCATCCGGGATTTCAAGCATCCGAAAATATATTGTTCGTCGGCATCTTCTCTCTTGAAATCCGCATCCAGCGCGTTTATGTCACTACGCCCGAAAATAATCGGACGGATTTGATATTCTGTTGCCAGGGCCTTTAAAATTTCAAAGGTGATCCCCCGGGCCCCTCCGGTAACCAGGATCGTATCACCCTTTTTGACCATGCTTCGACCCTGTTTGACCGCCTGCTCTATCAGAGACAGGGTGTATTTCCGACCATCTCTGTAACCGGTCTCCACGTGCCGGTCAGAGGTCATGAGTTCGGCCACATATTGATCGACAATGGATTCCACCTGCTCCAGAGGATTTGGAATGGAAAAATCCACGGCCTTGACCAAAGTACTTTTCAATTCCTTTTTCATGGTCTTGAGCATGCCGCCCAGGGCTGCAAATACCGGATGGATATTCCCGGGCGAATTCCCATAGGGAAATACAATCGATTCAAAGACCAGGGTTGAGATCAGTGTGCCCGAACGATCCAGCAGGGGCAGCAGGTACCTGACCATCAGGAAAAACGATTTTACGGATGCGGTGATTTCATGGATGTCCGTTGGGCCGCCGTCAAAGTATGCATTCAGCGGGTGCAGATGAATAAGCCCCTTGATTTCAGGGTGTTTTGCCCCAATAACCTGTATTTTTTCTTCCAGGTTCTTTAAATCGGAAAAATCAACCCGGATATCTGCCGATGTTTCACTGCCCATGGTCAAAACATGCCCGGAAAAAGACTTGATCCTGCGACTGATTGCATCGGCGAACCCGAAACGGTCCGGCGTTATGAGAAAAGTATGGTCCCTGAATATATTTTCCCGATTTTCGGACAGCGGAACCGCGTCTGCCT
>Ga0307991_1000221_pt1 | contig 42499 bp, 32 predicted proteins | sample EllFjometagen131_FD_203146 | JGI IMG/M metagenome (GOLD analysis project Ga0307991, IMG submission 203146) | Marine microbial communities from Ellis Fjord, Antarctic Ocean - #131 | ecosystem: Environmental > Aquatic > Marine > Unclassified | place: Southern Ocean | collected 2014-10-08 | reverse complement strand
TCGTTTCATATTTTAACTTTTTTAGTTATTCTGTTTTGGATTTTTGCGATTAAAAAAACAAATTTCTTCAAAAAAGTTGGGAAACGGTCAAAAACTTGGATAACAAATCATTTGGCTGAATTTTCCTTGCTTATTCTATTCGTCGTTTATTGGACAACATCTATTACCGGAAATCTAAATATTGGAGTCAGGCATATTCTCCCGACATTTCCAGCGATGTATATCCTAATCTCTCTTGGATTCTTTCGCTCAATAAACAGAATGAAAAAACAATCCAAATTAATTTTTGGCTGTCTGTTTGGTGCTCTAATAGCTTGGTATGTAATCAGTTCTATCTTAGCTTTTCCTAACTATATTTCTTATTACAACGAATTATCCGGGGGTTCTAAAAATGGTTACAAGGTTGCGGTGGACTCTAACTATGATTGGGGTCAAGATTTAAAACGATTGACTCAATTTGTAGAAAAAAATAATATTCAAGAAATAAAAGTCGCCTATTTTGGCGGCGATAATCCCGAATATCGCTTAGGTAACAAACTGAAAGGAACATGGATAAACGGAGGACCAGAAGAAAACAAGGGATGGATTGCTATTTCTGCGACTCTTCTACAAGAAAACAGGGCCATTCCAGCCGCTGGATATGACAAAGACACAACCTCGTTAAGCTGGCTAAACAACTATGAACCCATCCGCATAGGCAACTCAATCTTTGTCTATCATATAGATTAATTTTAAATTATCAATAATAACGAGCAAAAAAAATGGTGGAAATTGGACTTCCATCATTTTTTTACTTTGCTCAAATATTAATTATTTATAGAAAATTTTGTCAAAACGGAGATCAATATATTCTATTTTATCTGTCTCGGATATAATTTCGTCTTTTAAAAGTAAAATTAAGTCCTCAATTTGCAGATCAGGATTTTTTTGAGGAGAAAAATAGAATAATAAATCATTAGCTGTTTTTACCTCTATTTTTGAAGGAGAAACTTTAAATTCTTGGACAAGAATTTCTCTCTTTTTAAGACCTATGTGAATGGAAGACACGAAACTCAAAATCTCTTCATCTAAAAGCTTTTCTTTCTCGTTTATAAGATGTCCAAAAAATATCATTGGCATATCTTCGGATATATCATCTTTAGATATACGATAAAAAGCGAATCCGAGCTCATCAATCAAACAGCACTGTTCTTTTGAACAGGCAATAGCCGATGTCCTTTTTTCTTGAATTTCAATCAATAATTTATGCAACAACGCTTTTTTAACAATGACTTTTTGGGCTGGAAAAAAATTTTCAAGAACAAAATTTTTAATCTCTTTTTTGTTTAAAATAAAAATACTTTTAGTTGGCAAAAATAAAACTTTTTTCTCTATTATTTTTTCCACGCCTTTTTCTACTTCTTGTTTATTTATAAAATTTGTTTTTTGAATTGAAATTGTTTGTATCTGAAAAACTGGAGAAAAAATAAAAAAATAAAAAAACCCACAGAACACAAAAACACCTGTGAGAAAAAACCAAAAATAACGATTCTTAAAAATAGATTTTTTCTTCCTTATATGACGATATTTTTTACTATATTGATATTTCCCCCTCTTGTTCATAAGACTAGAATCCTCTTTTTATCTTTCTAAACCGCTCGATTATATAACTAAACCAATATTTTTGAGAAATAATAAAATCTTGTGCCTCAACATATTCTTCTTGCCTTCCGCCAAATCCTTTTTTGAATAGAGTAAGCCCCTTCCATGGATGATTGGGCTTGTCTTTAGGAGCAATCCCCCAAAAACTATAATGTTTTAGCCCTCTATTCCGAGCTTCTTTGATTGCTTCCCATTGAAGTAAATAGCTTACGGGCATTTTGCTGTATTTCCTCAAGGAAGCTCCTTGATGATAAAAAGCGCTATTCTGCCAAAAAATTATCATTGCTCCGGCCACTACTTCTTTTTTGTATTTTCCAAGCAATAATAAAATTTCGTCGTCTTCTGAAAAAATCTTAAATTCATTTTTTAAAAAATTAAAAGAGAAAGGAACGAATCCTCCCCTCTTACCCGTTTTTAAATAAAGTTTATTAAAAACATCAATATCTTTTATGTCTTTGCTTTTTATAATTTGAATATCAGAATTTTTAAGCCCTTGCCGAATTAAATAACGAGTCGTCTTTCGCATATTCATTAAAAGTTCATCTTCTGATTTATCAATATCTAACACCCAGCTAACTTCCGGATGTTCGTGTATCGGCGCTTGCCGAAAACCTAAATCTTTAAATAATTGAATGTTCTCTTTATTGCTTTCTAAGATTGCACAAATTCTTATAAAATTGGCTGTTTCTTTTTTAGCAAGTATCTTCAAGTATTCCAACAAATCTTTCATTATCTCATAATTTTTATCTTGTTCTTTGTATCTCAAAACTGGTCCATGTTCTATAAGCAAATAGATTCCCCTTCTGGCCTTTATTTTAACTACAAGACAAATCGCTAAAAGTTCATCATTTTCATAAATTCCTAAACGCCAAATCTTTTTTCCTAATTCTTCATTAAATTTACCCCAATTCCAAGATTGCAAAAAAGTTTTGTTTTTGCAATTTATTAAAAAAGATTCCCATTCGTTTTTATTTTTTATTTCTTTTATCATTATAGATACTTTAACATAGCTTAAGAATATTTTCGAGATATAAATAATTGATCAAAAAATTAAAACGATTTGACTTTTTCAAAAAAATAGTGCTAATATGTTAACCTAAAGTCAAACAGCACATTAAAATCAGAGATGAGGGGGAATATGAAAAAGAATCTGCTTAAGACCTGTATGATGGCATTGTTTTTGCTAAGTATAGCCATTTCTTTCGCAACGATTGCGGAAGAGAATGACGCAGGCAGAGATTTGGAGATAGGTGATGTTCTACTGTTTCAAAGCAAAACAGGAAAACCGTTCTATTGGTTAGATTGGTTACTCCAAAATGCCTTTGGCTGTAGATTCTCACATGTTGCCATGTATTGGGGAAATAATTTGATTATTGGAGCTGGGGAAAAAGGAGTTAATTTCTCCTCAATTAAGCAAGAAACAAATATCACCAAAATACTTCGCTATCCAGGACTTACGGAAAAACAGAAACAAACAATGCAGGCCAATTCTATGGCAGTAATAGGAACTCCTTATCCAAGCATAAGAGAACTAATAGAAATGGGATTAACTTTCTTGAAGTATTTCACTATTGAAAATCCCCTTCTTAAAGCAATCGCAAAACCAATACTTAGCTTAGCCGCTTTTCTCTTCGGAATCAATCAAGAAAATCGCATTTTTACCAATCTAAACAGTTCAGACGGTTGGCAAACGGTAATTTGCACTGAATTTGTATTTCGAACATTTGAAAGCGTAGGCATTGAATTGGAATCTCAGAAAACTCCTGATTTTCTACTACCAGATGATTTTCTTAAATATCCTTCGTTGACAGAAGTTGAGTAGCGATTCGTCGCAAAATCAATAGGGCTCGCTTATAGCGAACCCTATTTTATATACATTCCAAAAAATAATTCTCAAATATTTTTTTAATTATGGTTGCAAGATATCCTCTTCGTTATCATTTATTGAAATAACAACATCATCAATCTCTGGAAACTGCTTTAGTGTTTCCGTAATTTGCGCCCTTATGGCTTGAACTCTGCAAGAACCAGCTACTTCTTCGTTCAATTTATCGTTAAAGTCAATTTTAGCTACCCTATTCTCAATGCTAAAACCTTGAATTTTAACGCCTTCATTAATATTAGTAAAAAATCCCGCTTCTTTTTCTGTTTGATTTACACCCTTTAATAGCTCTTTAATAGAATCCTGTGCTATAGATTGACTCTTAGGAATTTCTCTTTGGGAAAAATATACTTTATCGCAATGGAGCGCATTCGGGTCTTCATAAGTATTGCTAAAAAAGACCTTGACAAGCATTGTCTCTCCCGGCCCTTGAGATTCTGGATAGAAAAAATAAACCAAAACGCCAATTATAATAGCCAACAAAATAATCGCAACAATATTAAAAATTTGTTTAATCATATGTTTATTTCCAAATGTTAATTTTCCCTGCTCCTTGTCTAATTATTTTTTTATTTTTAAAATCAATAATAGTTGAGGGCTTCTTATATTTACATTTTCCTTTTACCACAAAATCTACTTTTAAATCAACTTTTTCCGCACTGTTCACTGGCTCTTGCCCAGAAATATTGGCAGAAGTAGAAATAATTGGAAAACCTGATTTTTTTATTATCTCAAGCGCTATTATGTCTTTAGGAATCCGAATCCCAATATAATCAGTTCCATTGGTAATTAAATCGGAAACAATTGGTTTCTTGGGCAAAATAACTGTTGTTGGACCTGGCAACAATCTTTTAATAATTTTTTTATCTTTCTCTGTTATAACAACTAATTGCTCAAGCATCTTAAAGTCACAAACTGCCACTGATAAAGGTTTATCAAAATTCCTCTTCTTTAATCTAAAAATTCGCTTTATCGCCTTCTCATCAAAAATATTACAGCCAACTCCGTAAACTGTATCTGTGGGGTAAGCAATTATGCCTCCCCTTTTTAAAACATCTACCGCTCTTTCAATCTGATTAGGAATTGACGGAAGCTCAAAAATTTTATTCCTTTGTTTTTTTCCTTTAATCAATCTAATTTGATTAAGACGAATATTAAAAAAAACAGCCAAGGCGCGCATAACCTCTTTATTGGCCTCGCCTCTTTCTGGCTTAGATTTAATCCTAATCTCAAAAGAATTATTGGATTTTTGAATAACACTCGTCTTTTTTGATTTAGGAAATACTTTAACTTTAATAAACATTAACTTAATTTTAATATGCTTAGATTATAAAACAAGAGGGGCAAGTCGTTATACGACCGCCCCCTATCATCAGTCCTGTTCATCTGGAATATATCCAATGAAAGGAAGTCCCCTAAATCGCTCTTTAGAATCAAGACCGTATCCGACCACATAGAGAGGTTTAGGTAATTCAAAACCCACATAATGAATTTCTATTTCTTTTTCTCTCTCGGGTATCTTGTTGATTAAAGAGCATAACTCCAGTCCAGCAGGTTTGTGTGAAAGAAATTGTGGCCACAAATAAGCCATTGTTGCTCCTGTGTCCACAATATCTTCCACTATTATCACATAAATCCCTTTGATTGATTGTCTAGTATCTAATAAAAGGCGAACTTCTCCTGATTTGTTATCTTTGTTGCGACTAGCAACCGAGATATAGTCCTTTAGAATATAAACCGCTGGGAAAATACGGCTTACCTCGCGAGCCAAATCGCTTGCGAACGGTTCTCCTCCTTTTAGAACGCCGACAAAAAGCAATCGGAATTTATCGCCCTCTTTCTCAAGAATAGGCAAATATTTAATCGCTATCTGTTCAGCGATTCTCTTTACTGTTGCCTTGATTTCTTCTTCAGAAAAAAGCTTTCTAACTTCTATCTTGTCCAAAGAACTATTCATTTCTACCTCCCTCATTTTGAATTTGAATATTATTTCTACCACCTTTAATCTGAATTGTCAAAAAAAGAGGGGTAAGCTGGTGTGGCTTACCCCGAATTACTCTTAGCAAGGATCCGGACATTCCGGAAATACAACTTTGATTTTGTGACTGAAACTCGCTGACCGAGAACAATTACAATCATCGTCCCAGACAATCCCACGGATTATCCAAATTCCTGTCTGATTAAACTCAACAGAAAAACTTTTCTGTCCTTCAAACACGGTTACATTCCCGTTCGGATCTTCCACATTGGCATGGTATCTTACGATACCGTTCCCTGAACGACATCCGCAGGTAGGATCAATAGATATTCCCTGTGGTTCGTTTTCCGCGGAGAGTTGAGAAAGTTGCTTAAACTCGCTCTCGTTGAACGCCATACTTTCAGTCGTTGTGCAACTATGGCACGGTGGAGGACAAGGTGATGGCTGACACTGATTACAACAATTATTACACCCATCCGGATCATAGGCATCTACCCTAAATGTTAAAGTAGTTCCTAATTCAACCGTGGAGGGCGTTGGAGTTAATCGCACAACCGGCGCGACCAAACCTTCGATTCTAATAGTCGCAGCTTTTGTAGTGACTGCGCCATCATCATCGATTACTTTACCAGTAACTGTGTAAAGACCAGGTAACGAATACCTGTGTATTGCCGAAACTCCGGAACTCGTTGTCCCATCTCCCCAATCAATCGTGGTCATTACCACGCTCTTTGGAGAAATACTAACACTCGCCGGGTCAACGACATTACTCAAGGTCGCTCTAATTCTGTCACAAACATAGTTGTGACAACGAGAGCAGGTATCAACATCCTTGAGCATTAACGCACCAATTTTCGGCGACGGGTTGAGAACTGTGATCTTTTTTGTCAAACAAGATACAACTCCGTCATCGTCGGTAACCATTAATGTCACCGAGTAAATTCCATCGTCTCCGAAAGCGTGAGTTGGACTCACACCACTCGCTGTTTCCCCGTCTCCGAAATCCCAGCTATAGGCACTAATACTTCCATCCTCGTCGTAGCTTGACGAAGCGTCAAAAGCGACATTCGTTGCCGCATATGGCGAACTCGGGCTCCAGTTGAACGATGCAACCGGCTCGTGGTTAAAAAGCAAACAACCACCAAGCGCCAATACTGCCACCAACAACAACACGCCAAGCAACAATCTTCCCTTCTTCATCAGACACCTCCTGTGTCTTATATTTTTTTTGTGAATGAACCGAAATTCCTCTTTATAATATCACAACTTTTACATTTGTCAAGCAAAATAAAGGGTTGACTATTCAGCCAACCCCAGTAATGTTCAAAAAACGAACAATTATTAATGGGCGATGATGATACCCACCATCAACCACCACCAAGCGGCAACGCAACACGATGGCTGACAAATTGACGGACAACACGATGTTGCCTGAACGCAAACCGGTGGATTAACGGCCGTTGTTCTACATTGAGGAAGAGTCGTAATCGGAACTGCTAACACGGATCTCTCTCCCACCCAGATAGAGTTACAACAGACATTACATCTTATGCCAAGTACAGATGCCGACAAATACGGAGATTGACTTTGACAAAAGTTAATCTTCCACAACTGAAATGGCGAGAAAATCACCGTAAGTTTCTGAAGGTTTCCTGTCGGATATAGCATTGACAGGGGAAGAATATTCATCCCAGCCCGCATGTAATTCCACCTATTCTGTGGGTTTGGAAAAATCATGTATTGCTCTGTTCTGGGATCCCCCTGATAGAAAACATAGAGATAGCCCGAGCAAGGTAATACTACACTTCCGCGAAGATGATCTTCGGTCGCCGTAAGGCCAACAAGTAAAGCATTGCCTTGAAGTACTCTATTGCCAATCCGCACTTGATTTGCCGAAACAGCCAAACCGCCAGAGACCAAAGCAATAGCTAATACTATTGCCACCAAAATTGTCTTCTTCATGTCGCTTCCTCCTTAGATTGAAAATTTATCACGGTATCAATTACCGCAATATGCTAATTTAACCTTAATGAATAGTTTAGAATATGTCAAGTGTTGACATGGAATTTTAATAGGGTATGATAAACACAACCTTTACAAGCGCATAGGAGGCGCAAAATGAGAAAAACAACCGTGGTGTTGGTAATGGTCGCTATGTTGCTTGTTGGCATAACAAGCTCAACAATAGCGCGGAGCTATCCGGTCTGTCCTAATCCCCGGATTGAAACCCCATGTTTCCATGGCCTTGAAGTAGATGTCCAGATGGGAATGCCCTCACCGTCTTTTGTCGGACTGGATGTTGGCTTCTTGACTAAAGGATACGTCAACCTTGGAGCTGGAGTATCTTTGGCAAACACGGAAACGCGAGATATGATCGGCGCTTATGCTAAAATCGGAATACTGACCTTTGACATCTTAAAGGGAAAATGGATGCTGAATCCCCAAAGCAATGAATGGTATGCTATTTGTAAAGTAAAGGTACCATTCGGATTAGTGCCTATCTGTGAAAATGTGATATTTCCATTTTCCGTGGGAATCCAATATGTAGAATCCTACCTCAAGCAAGGTTGCGGATATGCATACCTTCAAGAATTCTCTCCCTTCGTCGGTATAGATGTTCCGATTTATGACGATTATGCCGAGCTCTGGATTGAACTACAGTTCCCCTATGACCACAAGATTATCACAACTTGCAGTGAGCAATTTGTGATAGATAAGCAATTACTGCAGTTTGAGTTCGGATTCTCTTTTTGCCTTTAACGGCATTCACAAACAAGGGTCTCTTCACAGAGACCCGCTTTTTTTAATAAATTGCTCTAAATGCTTGTTTATCTCTTTTGCTTTTTTTGTTGAAATATTTATATGCGTAGGAAGATTCACAATTTTATTAGCTATTTCTTCGGCAATAGGACAAGACCCTACTTGATATCCCATTTTCGCCTGATTAGTATTCTTAGGCACAACAGCTGATTTTCTCCAGCCATCATCTAAAAAAATGTTTTTCTTTCTAAAAAATTTTATAATTTCGTCTGTCTCATATTTATCAATTAAAACAGGATATCTCATATAAACGGCCTTACTCTTGTCAGTATCAGGAAAAGCCACTCCATTGTTATAAATTTCTGCAATTTTCACACGATGTTGATTAAATCTCTCAAGTTTTTTAAATTGTTTTAAGCCCAGCAAAGCCAAGGCATTTGGCATTCTCTGGGGTAGATATAACGGCCGTTCTCCTTGTTTTTCTTTTTTACAAATTGCTTTAGAAATAAATCCTAATTTCTGAAAAGCAACTAAAGCATATTTCCCAAGACCAAAAAAACTATAGAGAGGCATTGATATTAGCTTGGTTAAAATTGGATGCCAAAGCTGTTGTAATATCCAGCAAGATGAAGATTTTTTACATTCATTTTGAAATTTTTTAATTTTTTTGCCTAATAAATCATCGTTTGTAATTGCTACTCCTCCATAAACAGAAGAAATAATTTTGTCCCTTCCTAAGCTAAAAAATGACGCCTTTCCAAATGAGCCAACTTTTTTGCCATTGTAAGTCGCTCCTAAAGAATGGGCGCAATCTTCAATTAAAATTAAATTATTTTTTTGACAAATTTCTACAATTTTATCCATTTCAGCCGGTAACCCAAAGGTGTGTTGAACAATAACTACCCTGCTTTTAGCTGTTATTCTTTTTTCTAAATTTTGTGGATTAATATTAAGAGTTTCTTTTTTAATATCAATAAAGATAGGCTTTAATCCAGACCAAATAATTGGGTTTACCGCTGCGCTACAAGTAAACGCCTGCAATAAGACCTCGTCTCCTTTTTGCAATTCTAAGGTGTCTATAATCGCTAAAAGGGCAGAACGGCCACTATTAAAAGCTAAAGATTGTTTAGCGCCCAAATAATCTCTAAATTTTTCCTCCAACGATTCTATCGCTGTCCCCCTTTTCCATTTCCATGGCTGAAAAATCAATTTTAAAGCCAACCAAATATCGTCTTTTTCTACATTTGGAGACAATGAAATAAAAAGCGATCTGCTAAACATAATAATGATTAATGATAATTAATTAATGATTCTTTTACTCTTTTTGGAATCCTTCCTTCAATCAAAACGACATCAACTCCTTTTAGTTTCTCAATAATCTTTTTTTGGTCTGAAACAAAATCAATTTTTTCAAATACTCCTTTTGTTGTGGTGATTGCTACAGCACAAACCTCTTCTATCTTTTTCTCAATTCTTTGATGAACTTCTTTTGACGCTTTGCCTAATTCTATTAAACCAGGTATTATAATTGCTTTCTTACCTTCCCATAAATTTAAGTAATCTAAATCGGCAAAAACACCATCAGGATTAGCAGAATAACTAGAATCAATAATATTCAAACCATTAATGCCTTGCCTTAAAATCATACCCTTAAATTCTAATTTCATATTAGAACAAATATCAGCAATTTTCTGTAAAGACATTCCTAACTCTACCGCAACGCAAATTGCTCCTAAAACATTCAAAATACTGTGTTTGCCAAATAACTTAATTTTAAAAATTGCACTCTCTCCATTTTTTAAAACGACTTTAAAAGAGCTAAATTCTCTTTCTATTAGCATGTTCTCTGCCCAAATATCCGGAACAATTCCCTCAATATTACTTCTTAGACTATAAATCTTTTTTGACTTATCTGTCTTTTTATAAAGCTCTAAGCAGTATTTATTGTCACCATTAAAAATAGCTACACCGTCTTTGGGTAAAGCTTCAATAAGTTCGTATTTCCCCTTAATAATATTTTCCTGCGAGCCAAAAAGAGCCAAGTGCTGTTCGTTTATACCCGTTAAAACCCCTATTTTTGGCCTAACCATATCACTGATTTCCTTAACCTCGCCTCTTTTATAGGCGGCAATTTCGCAAAGAAAAAATTTATATTTCCTTTCCAAAAAATTAATTATAGTTTTTGCGACACCCATTTCTGTATTCGTATGAACACTTGTTTTTAAAACATTGTTATCGTCTGATAATAAAGAATACAAAATTTCTTTAGTTGAAGTTTTTCCGTAAGAGCCAGTAATACCAACTGTAGTTAATTCAGAAAATTTTTCTATTTTTTTCTTTGCTCTACTTTTAATAACTATTTTTGTAAAAAAAACAGGAATTTCAATTATTTTTAAACATAAAAAGATAAAAATTGAAAACAAGATTTCTAAAATCAAAACAAAAAAGAAAAAATTACTGAAAAACTGCCAAGTTAAAAATATTTGAATTATAACAATAAAAGAAAAAAGGAGAATTATTTTTTTAGTAAATCTGGGAAAAATCCATTGTTTTTTCAAAAAAAGCAAAACAGAGTATAGCCCAAAAAATAAATAAAGAAAAAAGGTTAAAATTTCTAAAAATTTTTTATCTTGAAAAGATATAAATGAAATAGATAAAAGAAATAACGCTAAAAAGAAAAATTTTGAAAAAATAATATTTTTCTTTCTTTTAACTTCTTCAATAAACCTATCTAATCTGTATTCTTTTAATTGCCAAAAATAAAGAAAAAAGAAAACTCTTCTTGTAATATGAAGAATCCAAAAAGGCAATAACATAAACGATAAAAATAATAAAAAATTTTGACAGCACATAAAATTATTTAAATTTTCTTAAAATATAATAAATTTGATACCAAAATTTTTGAAAAATTACATCCTTTGATAATGGATATTCTAATTCCTCGCCTCCGAAACCTTTTTTAAAAGCTGTAATTCCTGGCCATTTTTTCTTATCAATGCCCCAAAAATCAATTCTTTTAGCACCCATTTCTTTTGCCATTTTGATTCTAGCCCATTGCGCTAAATTTGGAGCTTTCAACATTCTATAATCCCAATCTGAAGCTCCGTGCAAACAAGTTGCTGTTTCTCCAAAAATAATTAAAATATAGCAAGCAATAATTTTATTTTCATAAATCGCAGAACATAGCTGAACCTTAAAATCATTACTGTCACAAACAAACAATTTCTTATAGTGTTCTTCTCCAAAAGATTGAAAATCATCCCTTTGGCTTGTCTTTTTTATTAAAGAATAAAATATTGAATCATATCCTTTATCAAATTTAATTTTTACTCCTTTCTTTTCTGCTAATCTAATATTATATCTTACTTTTTGACTAAAATTCTTAAATATTTCTTGCTCGGTTCTATCTAGTCCTAAAATTAATGTTCTTTGTGGCTGAATTCTTTTTTGAGAAATTTTTGACGGAAAAATTTTTGGAATTAAAAACTTAGAAAACTCTTCAATTTTTAGAAAAACAACATTTTCTGTTTTGGCTAATCTCTGGACTTCAATAAAAATAGCACTAATAACTTTTTTCTCTTGTTCCGAAGAGAGAATTTTGGATAAACAGGGTCCAAAAGGGATATAGAAATTATTTTTAAATTTCAAAGGGAATGTTTCTCTTACAATCTGTGCTTCAGCTAAAATCTTGCCATTTTCTTTGACAATAATTCTCCAAACTTTTTTTGCTAAACTTTTTTGGAACTCTCCCCATTCAAACGATTGGAGAAAACTCCCTTCATTTTGAAAAAGAAATTGATTCCATTCTTTTTTATTCCTTTCTTCTAAAAAATTAATTTGCATCTTAATCTTTAAAATCTAAAATTGCTTTCACTAATAAATCGGGTTTTTCGTGGTGAGGACGATGTCCACAATTCAAAATTTTTAATTCAGAATTTTTTATTTCTTTTTTCATTAAATATGCGTCTTGCACTGGAGTAAGTTTATCTTTTTCTCCCCAAAGAATTAAAGTTGGCGCTTCTATTTTAGTCCAAGTGTTTGAAAGGTCTTCAGCAACAACATTTTTAAAAACTTCTTTCATTATTCCAGACGCATTAATATAATCCGTGCTTTTTAAAATAAGTTTATAAAAACCTTTTCGTAAAGTTTTAGAACCCGGCAAAAAGGAAAATATTTTAAAAATTGGAATAATTGAAGTTAAAATCTTTTTTGAAAAACTTTTCTTAGGTCTTCGACCAGCTGAATCAACTAAAATTAATTTTTTGATATTATCAGGCGATTGAACTGATAGCTTGATAGCTAAACTGCCACCAAAAGAATGACCTAAAAGATAAAAATTATTAATTTCAATTTTTTTTATAAACTCTAAAATAAACTGAACATAGTTATCCATATTCCATGCCTTGGGAGGCATATCACTCTTACCAAAGCCAGGCAAATCAACGGTAATCACCTTAAAGTATTTTGATAATTCGTCCTGTATATCAACCCAAGAAACAAGTCCCCGACCCCAACCGTGTAAAATCAAAAAAGGATTCCCCTGTCCAGCAATCCTTGTGAATATTTTTAAATCATTAACTTGCAAAAACTTTTCTTCCATTTTATTTAATATACTTTAAGCCCAAATATTTTTTTAATACCTTGGGTACTAAAATACTTCCATCTTTTTGTTGATAATTTTCTAAAATAGCAATAATCGTCCTGCCAATTGCAAAAGCTGTTCCGTTCAGCATGTGAATAAAATTGGTTTTATCCCCTTCTCTATACTTAATTTTCAATCTCCTCGCCTGAAAATCAGTACAATTAGAGGTTGATTGAGTTTCTCTAAACCTATCTTGTGATGGTATCCACGACTCAATATCATAAGTAGAAGCCGATGCGCGACACATATCTGCTGTACATAGATGCACTACTCTATAAGGAATCTTTAATAATCGCATTAATTTTTCTTGTAAACCCAAAAGATAAAGATGTTCTTTCGGAGAATCTTCTGGTTTTGTAAAGCTAAACATTTCTATTTTATCAAATTGATGAACCCTAAAAATTCCTCTTGTATCCTTTCCGTAAGAGCCAGCTTCTTCCCTGAAACAAGAAGAAAAAGCTACATATCTTTTTGGTAAATCTTTTGAATCAAATGTTTCTCCCTGATGAATCGGTCCGATCATCTGTTCTGCTGTTCCAGCAAGATATAAGCCATTTTTTTCTAAAAAGTACCTCTCCTCTCTATCTTCTTTTGTGTCGAGATAGCCCATTCCAGTCATCATTTCTGTCTTAAGCAAAGTCGGCGGAACAAGTAAGGTAAAACCTTCTTTTAATAAGGTATCAAATACCAACTTAACCAAAGCAAATTCTAAAAGCACGGCTTGGTTTTTCAATATTCCAAATCTTGAGCCAGAAATTTTAACTGCATTTTTAATGTCTATTAAATCAAGTTCTTCGCCGAGCTCCAAATGATCCTTAATTTTAAAATTAAATTTTGGAATTTTTCCCCAAGTTCTTATTACTTTATTGTCTTCTTCACTTTTGCCAGTTGGGACATCTTCTAAAGGAACATTCGGAATTAAAATAAAAAGAGAATCAAATTCTTTTTTAATATTTTCAAACTCTTTTTCTTTGCTTTTCAATGCTTTCTTTATTTGTTTGGCTTTCTCTAAATCATCTAACTTTCCTTTTCGAGATGAAATTTCATTTCTTTGGGCTCTTAAATTTTCTACCTCTTGAATTATCTCTCGTTTTTCTTTATCCAAAGATAAAAGATTATCAACATCAATTACCACTCCCCTTTTTTGAAGAGTATTTTTAATAACTTCTATATTTTCTCGTAATAGTTTTATATCAATCATATTTGTAAAGAAAGTTCTTTTTTTATCTTTCCTTTTTGTTTCTTAACTATGCTAAATAATTGACTAACCAAAGAATTTTGGTTTATAACTTTGATATCTCTGCTCTTTTCTTTTTGAAAATAATTAATAATTTCTAATAATTCATCCGCAAAGCTACGGGAGATAAAATGAACTTGAGAAAAATCTAAACAAACTTCGGAATTATTTTTTTCTTTGAGTTTTTTTGAAATTACCTTTTCAAAAACTTTAGCTTGATCACGAAAAATTAAATATTGATCTTTTATTTTGATTAAATTGTTCATAGTATTATTCGACATATTTATAAAAATCGATACTTTTAATTTGAGCTTTGAGTAATACTTTTACTCCTTTTTTATTCGGCTTCAATGAAAATTTTATTTCTTTTTTCTTAACATTAGCCAGTCCCTTTCCGCTTTCAATAATCATTTCCCCGGATAGAGAGCTAATTGCTTTTCTTATTGTAAAAAGACCGAATCCCCTTTCTTGACTATCTTTAGTAGATAATCCACCTAAAGCAAATTCAATTGCCGAGAAATCATTTTTGGGGTAGATTTCTTTAAGGAAATATGATTTCCGTAATCCAACGCCGTTGTCAAAAATTTCTATTAAACTATCTTTCTTATTTATAGTTATCGTTACCCAAGCAGTTTTTGCTTGAGAATGCTCATTAATATTAGCAAAAAGTTCAGATATAGAATACAAAATGAACTGAATAAATCCAGGCGACGTCTTGAGCTTTTCAATCTCTTTAGAAATCGCGCCAAATTCCTTATTTAATTCGTTAACAGAAATTCTTTTTTTATATCTAAACATATTTTTATATCAATCATTTTTTTTAGGTCGCATTGTGGGGAATAAAATTATTTCTCGCAAAGAATGGGAATTGGTTAAAAGGGCTACAAGCCGATCTATGCCCATGCCAAATCCCGCAGCTGGTGGCATTCCATATTCTAATGCCTCAAGAAAACCTTCGTCAGTTTTTTGGGCTTCCTCGTATCCCTGTTTATACATCTTTTCTTGTTCTTTAAATATTTCTCTTTGTTTGAGAGGGTTATTAAGTTCCGAAAAAGCATTCACAAGTTCCCAATTACCAGCTACTAACTGAAAATTGGCTAACTTTTGATTATCTTTTGGCAGGGATTTTGCTAATGGAAAGGCGCCGTATGGGTGATGAATAATAAAGGTCGGTTCCCATATTTTTGGTCTAATAATCTTTTTATAAATTTCATCTGCTATTTCGGCCAGACCTTGCCCTTTCTCAATTTTAATTCCCATTGCTTCTGCTTTTTTCTTGAGTGCATCTGGATGAATTTCTTCTAAATTAATTTTCGTCTCTTTTTTGATTAACTGATAAAAATCAACTCTTTTCCATGGCGTTTTAAAGTCTATTGTCTTGTCTTGATATTTTATCTTTAATGTGCCGAATACTTGCTTCAGAATATAAGCAAACATTTTCTCACATAATTTCATCAGTTCCTTATAGTCCGCATAAGCCCAGTAAAACTCTAGACTTGTAAACTCTGGATTATGAAATCTATCCATTCCCTCGTTCCTAAATATCCTTCCAATTTCAAAAACCTTTTCAAATCCGCCAACTAAAAGTTCTTTTAAATAAAGTTCCGGTGCAATTCTCAAAAAAAGGTTCATATCTAAAGCGTTTAGATGAGTTTTGAATGGCTTCGCCTTTGCTCCACCATAGATTGATTGTAAAACTGGTGTTTCTACTTCCAAAAATCCTTGATTGATTAAAAAATTTCTCAATTCTTGAATTATTTTATTACGCAAAATAAATTTTTCCTTAACTTCTTTGCTAAAAATCAAATCTAAATATCTTTTCCTAAACCTTTCCTCAACATCCTTTAAGCCGTGCCATTTTTCAGGTAATGGTAAAATAGATTTTGCCAAAATATTAAAACCACTTACTAAAAGAGTTTTTTCCTTCTTTTTAGTTTTAAATAAAATTCCCCTTACTTCAACAAAATCCCCAATGTCAAAATATTTCAAAAATTGCTGATATTTTTTTGGTCCAAGATGGTCTTTTTTAAAAAATAGTTGAATTTTTCCTGTCCCATCCTCAATATCGATAAATGTTGCTCCGCCATGACCACGCAAAGAACGAATTCTGCCAGTTAAAATTATTTCTTTCTTGGATCTTTGTATTGTTGAAAAAGATTTTAACGCATCCATTATTAAATGCGTCCTTTTTGTATGTAAGGGATAAACAGAAATTCCTGCTCTTTGCATCATTTCAAGCTTTTTTATTCTATTTTTTCTAATTTCCTCAAGTTGTGGCATAATCTTTAATATTAAAGGATTTTCCAAAAAAGAGCAACCTAACAGTTGTGTTGTTTATCATATTGTCTTTATGGAAGGACCTCAATATCTGACGATTTCGTCAACTGGTCTCCAAAATACCAATCTAAGACATCGCGGGCAGTGGGGGCCACAGCTACATGCATACCAAAAGCATCTTCAACTATAAGAGTCAAAACAATTTCTGGATCTTCATAGGGTGCAAAAACAGTCATCCAACTATGATAATAATCTTTTTTCCCTATTTCGGCAGTTCCCGTTTTTGCGCCAGCTGTTACTGGCAAATTGTTCAAAATAGTAGCTGAACCATATTCAACCGTGCCCTTCATTCCTTCTCTGACTATTTCCAAATTTTTCTCGTCAATAAAATTTTCGCGGATTATTTCTGGCTCAAATTCTCTAATAACATTTCTGTCTTTATCTATAATTTGATGAACTATTTGTGGCTTAAACAGCTTCCCGCCATTAACAATCGCAACAAAAGACGATACTATTTCTAATGGTGTTACGTTTATAAAACCCTGACCAATGGAAAGATGATAAGTGTCTCCCGGCATCCAAATATTTTCCGGCGATGAAAATCTTGATCTTTTCCATTCTTTGTCTGGAATAAATCCCTTTACCTCTCCCGGCAAATCTATCCCTAATTTTTCATTCCAACCAAAAATTTCTAAATATTTTTTAATATTCTCTATGCCTAATCCTTTAAAATTTTTGTATCCTCCTCCTATAGTATAGAAAAAAACATTACAGGATTCAGCAATCGCTTTCTTAACATTTGTTATTCCATGAGTACTCCAATCCTTAAAAGTGAATGGCTTATCGGGAAACCACGGATTTTCAATAATAATTTCTCCTTTACAATTGACAGTAGTCTTTTCTGAAATTATATTTTCCTGTAACGCTGCTACGGCAATTAATGGTTTAATTGTTGAACCCATAGGATATCTACCTCCAATTACCCTATTCAAAAATGGCATATTCTCGTCTTGTAGTAATCTTTCCCACTCTTTTTGTTCAATGCCTTGACTAAAAAGATTATTATCAAAAGTTGGAAAACTAACTAAAGCCAAGACACCACCGGTCTTTGGATCTATCGCTATTGCTGACGCTCTTTTTACTCCTGCTTTTTTAATCTCCTGTGCAAGCGTTTCGTAAAGTTTTTTCTGTAAACCATTGTCTAACCAAAGAACTAAACTATCACCGGATTTTGGCAAAGATATTATCTCTTCAGAAATAATATTTCCATAAACATCTGTCTCATATTTAATCTCTCCTGATTTAGAGTTTAGAAAATCGTTGTAAAAATCTTCCAACCCGATATTTTCTCCACTTTTTCTGTGATAACCTATAATATGAGCAAGAGACGGCCCATCTTTATATTCTCTGATTTCAATATTCTTAATAGAGAAGCCCGGAAGGTCTTCAATGTTAGTTTCAAACAAAATTAATTTCTTATAATCAATATCTTGAATCATCACGAACTCATTTGTTGTTTGTGCGTTAATTTTTTGTTCTATTTCGTCTTTATCCAAACCTAATATCCATGCAATCTTTTCAAAAATCTTTTCTCTTGTCCCCGAATCTTCTGGAAGATTACTCTTTTTAAGGATCAAGCTAAAACTCGGTTTGTTGGCTACCAGCTGTTTTAAATTTCTATCATATATTACGCCTCTCTCTGTTTGCAAGTCATTGATGATAAATTTATTATTATCCGCTAATACTGAAAATTTTTCGTAGTCCAAAAACTGAAATTGAAATGTTTTGGCTAAAACGCAAAGTGATAAAAGAAAAAAAACAAACCACAATCCTTTAATCGTGTGTGATTTTAATGGAACCTCGAGTTTTTTCTCAAAAATTTTCCCCCCCTTTTTTTCTGTAAAGGCGTCCCAAAAAATCTCTTCAGGTTCAATTTCGTTTCCTGGTCTTTTGATTCTCTTATTTTCTAATTTTCTGCTGAAAAAAAACATATAAAAATTTTATTGAAAAATAAATGACAGCGCCCATTAAAAGATTATATAAGAAACTAAATATATTAAAAAAGAAATTATGACCTATCGTTGTAATGGCTAAAACAATTTCATAAAACAATAAAGTAGTAAAAAAAATAATAAAAAAACTGATGGATTTTTTAGTTTCAAAAAATGGTTTAAGCAGTTTGATTAAAAAACTTATAGCTATTCCCAATAAAGTGAAAAATCCAGGAATATATGGAGAGAAAATATCCAAATAAAAACCGCCAATTGCTCCAATAAAAATACCTGATTTTTCTTCTTTCTTCTCAAAAAAATTAATCAAAATTATGGAAATCAAAATAAGATTCAAAAATCCTCCATTGACTTCATAATGAATTAAAAAACTTGTTTGATAAAGAGCTAAAAAATAGAAAAATATTATTGAAGAAAAAATTTTTATCATTAGAACTAATTGATAATAACAAATAATAAATTGCTTCCCTGTAAGTTAAACAAAGGACTAATCTCAACTTTTTGAAAAGGAGTCAAGTCGGTTTTCTCAACCCTCTCTATTTTCCCAACTAAAAATCCCAAAGGGAACTTTCTCTCTAATCCACTTGTTACGACTAATGCTCCGCTTAAAATCTCTTCGTCTTTTGGAATTAATTCCAAAAGCATCTTCTGATTGCCTTGTCCGTTAGCTAAGGCCTGAATATCAGTATCTATAATTTTGACACTGAATTTCATTTTATTGTCAGTCAAAAGACGAACTTTTGAAGAATTTTTATAAACTTCATCTATTTGACCGACTAATACTTTCTCGTAATTTATAACCACCATTTTTTCTTTCAATCCATCTTCAATTCCTCTGTTAATGACAATAAAATCTTTGGCAGTATCTCTTGACAAAATATTAGTTTCTAAAAGTTTTAGTTCTTCTGTTAGACCTAAATCTAATACTTTTCTTAATTTCCTATTTTCTTCTTTTAATTGCTCAAATTCAACGATTTTACTTAGAAAAAGCTGATTTTCTTTTTTCAAATTATTATTTTCAGTTTTTAAATCTTTGGCATTGAAGAGTCCAGACCAAAAACTTGAATTTTCCAAACCCTTGGACCAAAACCATTGCTGAATTGGCTGACTCACGGAATAAAAAAATGACCTAACCGGTCTTTGTAAAAAAATAAAAACAAAAAGAAAAAAAATTACTAAAACTAAAAACAAAATCTTGCTATTTTTTTTGTTTAACAACATATTGAGTTATTCTAACAAATTTTTTCCAAAAATAAAACCCTGAAAATTGGCGGCGACCTACTTTCGCGCAAAGCACTATCATCGGCCCTGAAGGATTTCACTTCCGAGTTCGAGATGGGATCGGGTGGGACACCTTCGGCATAACCGCCATTTTTCAAGATTTTATTATTGAAAGCAATAAAGATTCTTAAAAAGGAAATTGAAGTAAAAAATATGATTATTAGTACCCCTCGACTAAACTCCTTACGGAGCTTACATCTAGGGCCTATCAAGGTCGTGGTCTCCGACCAATCTAAAAGGATTAATCTTGGAATAGGCTTCCCGCTTATATGCTTTCAGCGGTTATCCTTGCCTAACTTAGCTACCCAGCGATGCTCCTGGCGGAACAACTGGCACACCAGAGGTTAGTTCATTCCGGTCCTCTCGTCAAGTTCTTCCCATATTTCTATGAGCTTAGACTATATCTTCACCCTATAAGATAAAAAATTATCTTGTAGGGGTCGACGTATTATAGAGGGTTAATTTCTCTATCCCGTTCTCGATTTAATCGAGCAACGAAGTCGTTACGGGGTCAATCCGCATAAAACGGACGACTTCCCACGATATTACCTTAATATTTATACGGTCCTCAAGTAAATTGTATCACAAATTATTAGGACCATCAATATCTCGTGATCACTACAACCGAATAAATAATGAAGGTTTCACCGTTATTAGTCGAGTTGTCATTATGGATTACTCCATAAAGTAGCAATTTCTTACTAGGAACAAGTTTCCTCAATCCTTAACGCCTACGGTAGATAGGGACCAACCTGTCTCACGACGGTCTGAACCCAGCTCGCGTACCACTTTAAATAGCGAACAGCTATACCCTTGGAAGCTGCTTCACCTCCAGGATGTGATGCATTTTACCTAATATTACTATTAGAACAGACTATACCATCGCCCTGATAGATATAAAGCTATCTAAAAGGGGATCGGCGTGTGATAATAATTGCCTAAAAAGAATTTAGGTCGTTACTATCTCTTCTGCTGCAAATCAGCAGAATCAGTCGTTACGGGGTCAACTCGCCCAGAGCGAGTGACTTCCCACGGTATTACCCATCTTCTTATTGTATCATAAAAAAATTAGGGTTTCACCGTTATGAGCCGATTTTAGGCATCTACCTTACGGTAGAAGCGGCCAATCACTTAGCCGACATCGTTTGTAATCTATTATTACTAATAGCAAGGACTATATCTTCACCCTATAAGATAAAAAATTATCTTGTAGGGGGTGGCGTATTATAGTAGTTTAATCTACTATCTAGTCGCTAAAAACGACTAAGTCTCTACGGGGTCAATTTGCAAAATGCAAACGACTTCCCACGATATTGCCCGTCTTTTTATCATATTATAAAAAGATTAGGGTTTCATCGTTATTAGCCACATTTTTTTATGGCATTACTGCCATAACACCCCGATTGTTTTCCTATTATTCTTAAAGAACATAGGTGTGTCAACAACAATTGTTGAGGTGTCGAACAGGGCCGTAGATATGGACTCTCGGGCCCTACTAACCTGTTATCCCCGGGGTAGCTTTTATCTGATGATCTCCCCCGGTCCTATGAACCAGGGTCGGTTCACTAAGTTCTGCTTTCGCAACTGCGCGGCATATCCGCCTTGCAGTAAAGCCAGCTTACGCCTTTGCACGACCACTCCGATTTCCATCCGGAGCTAGCTGACCTTATAAACTTCTCCGTTACTCTTTAGGAGAAAAGCGCCCCACTTAAACTACCCACCAGACACTGTCTCTCGCCAAAAGGCGGGGTTAGAACTAAGATTTTGAAAGACGGGTATTCCACTGTTGGCTCCACTTCGTCCGAAAACGAAGGATCAAAGCCTCCCCGTTATTCTGTGCAACCAAAATCAAAGACCAATATCTAGCTATAGTAAAGCTCCCGGGGTCTTTCCGTCTAGCCGCAGGTAACCGGCATCTTTACCGGTATTGCATTTTCACCGAGCACCTCGTTGAGACAGCTCCCCAGCCGTTAAGCCATTCATGCGGGCCAGAAATTACCTGGCAAGGGATTACGCTACCTTTGGACGATTATAGTTATCGCCGACGTTTACTGGCGCTTCGTTCAGTCAGCCTCCTGCAAGCAGGAGACCGCCGAAGTTAACGTTCCAGCACTGGTCAGGCCTCAGCCCCTATACTTCCTCTTACGAGTTGAGCAGGGACCTATGTTTTTGATAAACAGTCGCCAGGGAAACTTTAACTGCGCCCTTTACTCTTGCAAATAAAGGGAGGCCTTATCCCGAAGTTACGGCCACTTTATTGCCGAGTTCCTTAACGAGGTTTCACTCGTTCACCTTAGCACACTTACGCTTGCCCACCTGTTTCGGTTTTTGGTACGGACTAAACTTCCTTAGCTCTCCGAAGCTTTTCTAGGGAACTTGCTCAGCAAACTTCGCTTGTCCGAAGACAAGCTTCCCGCCAATTCTTGCAAAAGCTAAAATCAGCGACGAGAATCCAATAACTCGCATTGCCTACTAAACTCCGCACTTCATTGAAAAAAAGTTTAGGGGCCGGAATATTAACCGGCTGTCCATCGGCTACGCCTTTCGGCTTCGCCTTAGGCCCGCCTAACCCTTGGCTGACAATCATTGCCAAGGAACCCTTGGGCTTTCGGTGTTCCGAGTTCTCATCGGAATTGCGGTTACTCATACCAACATTCTCACCCCTTCATTCTCCAACAATCCTTACAGATTGCCTTCAGTGAATGAAGGGCGCTCCCCTACCCCAAGCATATATAAATATACGCTTAGCCCTATCTTCGGTACCAAATTTTAGCCCCGTAAATCTTCGGCGCAAAATCCTTTGACTAGTGAGCTATTACGCACTCTTTAAAGGATAGCTGCCTCTAAGCTAACCTCCTAGCTGTCTAAAGAATTTCACCTCCTTTGATACACTTAATTTGGATTTAGGGACCTTAGATGAGGGTCTGGGCTGTTTCCCTTTCGACCATGGAGCTTAGCCCCCACAGTCTGACTCCAAGCACGGGTCTATGGTATTCGGAGTTTGATTGGAAAATCCGGATTACTCCAAGAAATCCCATTCAGTGCTCTACCCCCATAGACACTTATTGCTCAGGCTAGCCCTAAAGCTATTTCGGGGAGAACCAGCTATTACCAAGCTCGATTAGCTTTTCACTGCTTACCTCAGGTCATCCCAAGGAATTGCACGACCTACGGGTTCGGACCTCCTCCAGTCTTTCGACTGAATTCATCCTGCCCAAGGTAAGATCGCTTGGCTTCGGGTCGGCACCTAACTTTCAAAACGCGCTATTAACGCTCGCTTTCACTATGCCTTCGCGGCAAAACCGCTTAGACGAAAAGTTAAGAGCCACTCGTTGGTTCGTTCTGCAAAAAGCACGCCATCACCCGCATAAAGCGAGCTCTGACTCGTTGTGGACAAAATGGTTTCAGGTTCTATTTCACCGCCCTCACCGGGCTACTTTTCACCTTTCCCTCACGGTACTAGTTCACTATCGGTGACCGGTTAGTATTTAGCCTTAGCTGATAGTTCAGCTCGATTCCCGCCAAGTTCTCATTCCCGACGGTACTCAGGAAAAATTCCAAGAAGCGTAAAATTATTTTTGCTTACAGGACTATCACCTTCTGTGGTTGCTCTTTCCAGAGCATTCAACTAACAATTTTACCTAAATTTCTTCCTCAGCAGTTACCGAGCACATAACCCGAAAGGTTATATGCTCGGATACCCTGATAGAATTCTCCTACAACCCCAAATGTGTAATAAATCACACATTTAGTTTGGGCTATTTCCCGTTTCGCTCGCCGCTACTAAGGGAATGAGTCATTGAAAAACAATGACCTTTTTTTCTTTTCCTCTGGGTACTGAGATGTTTCACTTCCCCAGGTATCACTACGCTGAAAACAGCGTTTATGATGTTTAACCATCATAGGGTTTCCCCATTCGGAAACCTCCGGGTCAAAGGTTGCTAGGCACCTCACCGAAGATTATCGCAGCCACGCCACGTCCTTCATCGCCTTCCGGTCCCAAGGCATCCACCATCTGTCCTTAAATATATTACCTCAATTTCCTTTCTAAGCTTCCTTATTGCTTAGGATCTATTTTGCTATCAACGAACTTTCCAAATCGTGTATTCTATCCTTTCACCGCTTTTCACAACTTTTTATGAAAAATGGTGAGAGGATAAATTAAAAAAGCCGCTTACAAGAAAGCGGCTTTTCCAGAGATAAAAATCTCTTACGGTTAAGCGCCGCTTTCTTGCATTGTCTTGATATAAACAGAAACAAAATTTATCATATACTTGCTCTAAAGTTTAGCAAATTTAAATTGCTTGTCAAGTGTTTAAAATTATTTCTGAATTTTGCTTCTTATTCCTTTCCAAATATCAGCTGCAACATCCTTGCCTCCAAGTCCAAATGCTAATCCTCCACCAATAGCTAGCATAGCAACAATGCCTTGAAGTAAAATCACAACCAACGCATCTCCAATTCCTAATTGGATTAGAATAGCGGAAATTCCAAAAACCCAAACAGCCCATTTTACTATAGCACCTGCCAATTTACTATAACCAACTTTAGTGCTGTGCACTCCTGCTTTCACTATTTTTTCAGCAAAACTGGCAACAATAACTATTGCCACAAAAATTAAAGTTGCTGCTAATAAGTTCGGTAACCATGCGACAATCTTAGCTAAGAATATACTGAACTGATTCAATCCTAAAATTTCTACAGAAATTGATAAAGAAACGATAACCAAAATCCATTTAATAATAGAACCTATAAATTCAGATGGACTTGAATCAAAATCCGCTTTTTCTAAGGCCTCGCTCCATTTTCTGACTTGAAACAATTTGTCTAATTGAAGTCGTTTTAATATCTCCTGAATTAATCTTCCAATACCACTCGCAATTATCCAACCGATAGTGAAGACGATCAAAGATAAGATAAGTTTTGGAAGAAATATTATAAATCCCTGCCAAAAATCTCCCAAAGCTTGAGTTGTTATTAATGTCCAATCAACCATGTTTTTATTGTATTAAATTAAAAATTTTCATCCGACCTTTAAATTCAAATACATTATTTTATTCTACTCCTTTTTTAAAAAAAAGCACCTGTGGAAAACTTACAACTCTACAAAACTAAATCTTTTTAGACCTGAAAAGAAAGTATGCTATCGTGCCTCCAGCAATGGCAGTCAAAAATTGAGGCCAAGACATTATCACCGCAACCCGATTAGCAATTTCTGTTTTTAAAATTAAATTCATTACTATTGAACTCGTGCCAAACAAAAAGATAAACTTCAAAGCGCTTGCTGTAATAACTCTTAGCCAATAATTTTTGTTTTTTAAAAAATCAAACGATAAAACTAAAATAACATTTCCTATCATAATAAACGGTATCATCGGAGCAAGGGCTAATGGCAAAAGACCAACGGAAAGAGCAATGATGCTCGGGAATAAGCCAACTAAAACTCCAGCTCTAATTCCCAAAAACATTGTTGAAATAAAAAGCGTGGCATTAACAATCGGGCCAGCAATCGCCTGTTGTCCCAACAGTGGAGCTATTGTGGCAGCTCCAACTAAAACAGCGAATTGAGCTAAAGTAATAATTTTTTCTCTATTGATTGTTAAAATTTTTGCATTATTCATATTTCTTTAGATTCTCTAGAGTTTTTTAATCTTTCAATTTTCGTTTTTTTCCGAGGAGCAAAATGAGTGTGAAGAATCTTATTTTTTATTTCTGAATTATTAAAAAATTCTCTATAAATTTTCTTAACTGCTAAATTTTCATGCGCGCTTTTTATTTCTTTTTGTTCATCGATAGCATAAAGTGATTTCCCTCTTCTCCTAATTACTTCTTTATTACTTGGCATTGATTGCCCGCCTCCTCCCACGCACCCTCCGGGACAAGCCATAACTTCAACAGCGTCGTATTTTTTGGGATTGCTTTTTAATTCTTTCATTACTTTTCGTGCATTCTTAATCCCATTTACTATACACACTTTTATAACACGATCACCTATTTTTATCTCTTTTCTTTTGATTCCGTCCATTCCACGAATTTCTTTTATTCCATCCTTGGGCAACTCTTTTCCAGTCATTTTGAAATGAGCTGTTCGAAAAGCAGATTCAAAAACACCCCCGCTTGAACCATAAATCACTCCTGCTCCAGACGGTTGTCCTAAGGGATCGTCTGCTTCTATCGAATTAATATTTTTCAAATCAATTTTGTTCTGCTTAAAAATTCTTACTAACTCCCGAGTAGTCAAAACAGAATCAACCGGATAGATTCCGTTTATTTTTAATTCTTTTCTTTTAATCTCAAATTTCTTGGCAACGCAAGGCATTATGGAAACCATAAAAATATTTTCCGGCTTGATATCGTTCTCTTTACTCCAGTAATTCTTAATAATGCCACCAAGTATTGTTTGCGGAGATCGTGTGGTACATAAATTTTCAATAAACTCTGGATAATAAAATTCTATAAATTTTACCCACGCAGGACAGCATGAAGTCATGGCAGGTAGTTTCTCGTTTTTAGTGATTCTTTCAATTAATTCTTCAGCTTCCTCCATTGTTGTAAAATCCGCGCCCGAAGCAGTGTCAAAAACATAATCAAATCCGAGTTTTTTTAAGCCCGCTACAAGTTGACCTGTGGCGATCTCGCCATATTCCATGCCAAACTCCTCGCCAATGCTTGTCCTTAATGATGGCGCAAACTGAACAACTGTAACTTTATTTTCATCTTTAAAAAACTTTTTTAATTGCTCAAACTCGCCTATTCCTTCAATCGCCCCAACGGGACAATGAAGAATACACTGTCCGCAATTTATACACTCTTTATTTTTGTCCTCGGACAATACTACTTGTCCTCTATCATTCATTTCCAAAAAACCTGTTGGACAAACGCTTACGCAGTGTTCACAACCAATACATTTTGTCTGGTCAAACACGATTGAGCCCGACTGAAACACTTCAGCTCCTTTTGGCTTTTCATTAGTTATCTTTCCCTTAAACTTATTTACTAATTCTAAAAGCTTACAATGCTGAAACCAAACACAATCATCGCATTCTAAAAGATGTTTTTTGAGAATTAAATCTAATTTTTTATTTCTTGATTCCTGAATCTCTGGCGATTCTGTTATAATTTCCATTCCCTCTTCTACCTGCGTTGTGCAAGCCCGCTTCAATTCATCTTTTCCCTTTATTTCAACCAAACACATTTCGCAATGATTCTTTGTTTCAATGTCAGGATGATAACAAAGAGATGGAATATCAATTTCATTTTCCAAGGCAATTTCTAAAATCGTTTTTCCAGAATCAACTAATAGTTCCTTCCCATTTATTTTAATTGAAATCTTTTTCATCTTTCTATTATAACAAAAAATCGTTCAAAAAACGATTTTTTGCTTCGAGAAAAAGCTGAATTGAATCAAAAAGGTTAATGCCCAAATCCCATTAAGCTCCTTCTTGCATATAATCCGTAACAATCATTATTATCTTTTGAACATTTTTATTGCAAGATTTAAAACTAATTTTATCCAAAACTTCATTACCATATCTTCTAATCAAATCGCTGATAAGGGCATGTATGAAAGATTGGGTTACGGCATCAATGTTATTAAAATCTATAATAACATTTCTTCTATTCTGACATCTCTATCTATGTCTTTATTCTCAGCGAACGAACCGACTTTTTTAAATAATTCAATATTTTTCATATAAATTTAGCCTTTTTATATCTATCTCTTCTTCTCTCCTTTACTGTTTTTGAATAAATATCTCTAATCGGGTCTAATAATTCTGAAAATTCTTTTGTTTCATTTAAAGAAATATCCACACCAACAACTGTGCCATTCTATAGCGGTAAATTTTCTGACTTAGAATGATTATCTCGAAATGGATCGGCAAATAATTTGTTAGGTCCGCTTTTCAGTAGTTTATATAGCGCATTTCCGCTATAAATCATAAAGAAATCACGATTTACTTTAGCTATACTTTTGATAAAAAATAATCCTGCGCCGGCATTGTATTCTGTGCCACCCTCCCTTTTTGTCGTTCCTGTAATTCCTGGGGTCAAGGATAGACGGATAGCGTCTATATGGGTCTTGGCAACATGAGATTGGTTTATTGTTTTTTTTATTCCTATGCCAGTATCTACAATTCCAATTGCTATTTTATTACTTTTTTTATAATATTGAGCGGACACAATCGCTCCAGCTTGTGAGTCGGCATGCTCTATAACATTTCTAACTAGCTCACTAACTACATATCGAATTGGATCAACCTGGGTGGGTTTAAGATGTAAAAGCGGTATCATTTCTTTAATAAAGCGTGATAATTCTTCAGAATTTCTAATCTGGGTAAGCGGGATAAATCGACCTGCCGGCTCATGCTCTTTTATTTTTGTTCCAATAAATTTTATACCTAAAAATTTGAATAATCCCATTCTTAATAAATAATGTGACGATTTCGCTGTGAGGGTTTTACAAATAATACTTTTTGGCCCTATCGGAAGTCCAAGAGTAGCAATCAAAGACAAAACCACTGGATGAACAGCAATCCATTTTTCGTTTGCTGTAATCTCCAATATTTTTTGATTAGATAAATCGATATTTCTTAAAAAGGGATCGATGTTTCCAATAAACGCACTATTTGGTAAATGAATTTTCATATTTACTTCAATATTACCGGGATTAGCAAAAAAAAGTCAAGTTACCGGGAATCCCGGTAAATTTAGCAATAACAGACTAATGATTAAAATCGTTTTTTCGGAATCAACTGACAATTCTTTGTCATTTATTTTAATTGAAATCTTTTTCATATTCCTATTATAACAAAAAACGCCCACAAGATGATTAGAAATATCTGTGGCGATAGAAAGTAATCCATTAAAAAAATTAAAGATATTTATAAATATCATGCTTACCAATAGAGATGAACAAAATATCCCCATCAGGCATACGTTCAAAAATAATCCTGTAATTGCTTGTTATAGAAATTGACCAAATTCCCTCAAATTTACCATGTAATTCATGGAGCCTTAAAGATGAATGCAAAGGATTTTCTCTGAATATCTTTTCCTTCTTAATAGCTAAGTGAATAATTTCTTCGGGGAAATACCTTAACTCTTTGACAAACTTTTTAGAATAAAAAATATTTTTAACTATCATATAAGCTCTGCTATTGATTCAACCTTTATGCTCTTGCCTTCTCTATACTCTTTCCTAGATTCTCTAATAGATTTTAAAAGCTCTGTTTCAGATATCAAGTCCTTGTCTAATTCAACAAGATATTTAATATAACTACTTAAAGAGGCGAATCCTCTTTTTTTTGCTAAAATCTTTACTTCCTTAGTAGTTTTTTCAGGAAAAGATAAGCTTAATACTTGACGCATAATTGTTTATTAATTATCTTATTTAATTGTAATACAGCTGTAATACATTTGTCAATGCCCTAAGAAAAAAATCACTTCTTTAATGACCCTACATTCGTGAACTGCCTGAGATTAGTTAAAAAATTAAGAATATAATTTACTATGACTGCCCATAGCAACAAAAATAGAAAAACATTAATATCATAATTTAATTAGAATAGGAACAAATAATGTGGTCATAAGCCATCAAATCAGAAATTACTTGAAAAACCAAGCTAGATGTTGTAAAAAGATATATCTAGCTGTTTAAGGAGGGATTAATGTACCTTGTGCCTGAGTTACTGAAACGCGATGTGCCATGTTGGTACAGAATCTCAAATACTTCAAAGAAGTTGTTGACGATTCTGGTGCATAGGGAAATAGTGGATACACTAATGGTTCCTACAGAGGAATCTCCTATTATCCGTTATTTCAAGGAAATACTAGGCCTTGAGGACAAATTCTTTGGAGGATTCCAAGAACAATTTGGTTTTGGAGGAATTATCAAGGTCGAAGAAAAAGAATCAGATCCGTTCCTTCATCTTGAAGTTCCCTTACCGCTTTTCAGGGTAGAAACGCAAAAACCTTGTGAGTTCTGCGGTGGTTCAGGAATGATTTATTTTCCTCTCTTTAAGGAAAGTTATCCATGTGGCCACTGTGAAGATGCAGAAAAAGAACATCACTTTGACTGGAAAGCCGCTTATCAGGTATCGGCAAGCCTCTGTGTTCTTTTCCAGCTCCTTTCTTCTCTAAAAGAAGAAACCTCTGCCCGAATTCCCCAACTTCTGACTGTGGAAACCATTGTCAAGCCCGGATTACATGGCAGTAGCTTAGGGGGACGCTATAGCAAAACTCTGGTTCAATGGATGACAAATCTTGGGGTCAGAGTAAGTATTCCAGAAATGGAAAGGGCCATGTTCAACGCCTACAAATATATGAATGGCGGAAAGTTTGGACATATTGGTGAGCACGAGTTCCGTGCTAATGTCTATTATAAAAATGGCTGGCTCAATGTCAGTATTCCTGGCAATGCCTGTGACCTAAATCCGGAGTATGGAGGACCAGGGCCAGATAGGGGCTATAAGTACGACTCTCACAATGTAGACAGCCCCGTTCAACAGCTAACGCTGTTAGCCGGACTGGCTGCGCTAAGTGATCGTTGCCTACAAGAAATGTAAGGCAAACGCAGGGGACCCAGCGATATGCTGTGTCCCCTCTATTTTAATATATTCCCTATGTATTAGGAAAATCCAACTTCCCCCATAATAAACCAGCGCACAAAACAAAAACCGCACAACAAATATGCAGTTTTGGTTTTGATTCAGCTTCTTTCCTGTGGACTGCGCGAGATTCAGTTGGAACCAAATTATACAGGAATTAATGGCTTGGCAGAAAATAAAAAGTCCTCGGCAAGAGAGATGCTTTTCTCTAATACCGAGGACCTAGTGGCCAAAGCGAACCTATTCCTCTAATAAATTCCGCAATCCAAACATTGACTTAAGAAAGTCTTCTATAGATTTTTTTTGGCCCGATCGTACCGCTTCGATTAGATAATCTGCCTCTTGGTAGCCGTCTACTTGTCTTTCATAAAAGATCTTACTTCTAACAACTGCATGGAAAAGATTCAATCCAGCAATCCTTGATTCAGTATAGGGAACATCAAGGCGTCTTCCGCCATGGGTATCAAACACACGATTCTGGTGATCACTTTCAATCAGAGGATCTCCTCCACTAAACTGAGCTGAGATAGTCTCCATTCCCTCCTTAATATTAGGATACACCTCTTCGAAAAACCATGTTTTCAATTTCTCGATAATCGTTATCTGAAATTCCTCAGGCAAACTTCGAACAACGAAACTAGACTGTCTAGGACTCAAGGCAACGAGGTCTACTGGCATCCGCAGATTATTCAGAAACACGAATAATTGGGTGTTCAACCAGATATCCTTACCCGCTATAATCGGAAATAACCCTATATCAAACCTAGTGTTAGCTACTTCCGGGTCTGCAGATATCTTTCTAAGGACCTCAATCCCCTCAATCCCATTCAGGCAAACATGTGGCCTAATAACAGTTTGTGAAGATGCTGAAAGAGATACCACCGCATGATTCAAAGCAGTCCTCAACGGAGAACTTTCGCCAAGCTGAACCAATATCTTAAGATCTTTTTGAGCCATCATTTCCTCCTTGTCTATTGATAAATCACCCTATAATATTTATCTAAGTATGTTAATAGTAAAACCTAAAAACCCTTAGAGATAAGGGTTTTTAGTATTCTTGGACCGTGCCAGATTCGAACTGGCGACCTCCTCGTTGCAAACGAGGCGCTCTACCAAACTAAGCTAACGGCCCATAATATTTCTCAAAATCTTTGATTTTGTAAGAAATATTAGCGTCCTGAGGACGAAGTCCGAAGGACTACTTTCTTTTATTCTCTGTCGTCCTGAGGCCTTATGAGCCAAAGGACTACTTTATTATTCGCTATTATTCGCTAACTCATTTTAATGTGGGCGTGCGTGGACTTGAACCACGGACCTCGTCTTTATCAGAGACGCGCTCTATCCAGCTGAGCTACACGCCCAAATTATAATTAAACTACCTTAATTTATATATAAAAATTTAATTTCAAGCGTTCCAAGAAGCAAAGCGACGAGGGTTCTTATAGTTATTTATATCTCAAAGCGTCTAATGGGTCAAGTTTCGCCGCTTTACGACCCGGTATAAGTCCAGCAATAAAACCTACAGAAGTAGAAACAATAACCAGCGTAAGAATAAACCAAAGGGGATAAAAAAATAAATTTACTGATTGTCCACCAAACATGCCTGCTAACATATTTATGACCCAATTAAATAATTTTCCACCAAGCACTCCAATTATTAACCCAGATACTCCTCCCAAAAACCCCATAACTGTTGACTCACTGATAAAAAGGAATAGAATATCTTTTCTTGAAGCTCCTGTTGCTCTCATTATCCCTATCTCGTTTGTTCTCTCAAGTAATGTCACTGTCATTGTGTTTATCATTCCGATAGCTGCAACAAATAATGCAATAGCTCCAAAAAATCCTAAAGCAATCTGAATTCCTCTAAAAATTTTATTTGCCTGTGCCACTGTTTCTGAAAGAGAAGAGACGTAAAAACCCTTCTCAATCAAAAAATCTGTTACTGAACTTATATTTTCCTCTTTGCTAACCCTTACTTTTGTTGTTTCATATTTCAAAACATCTATTTTGCTTTTTAAATCTTCTAATGGGAAAAAAATAAAAACAGAATCTAACCCCTTGACCACGCCAACAATTTTGTATTTTTGGTCAAATCTTATTGTCTTTTCTACTTCCCCTTCTCCTTCTGCCAAGGAACTAAAAATCTCAATAAAAACTTCCTTACCAATAATATCTTTTTCCTTTTCATCTCCAAAAAGCATGACTGCTGATTCGGAAACTAAAATTTCTCTATTGTCTTGGTCGGTCTGTTCGCCTATCTTGATATCAACCCCCTCGTACTTAAGATAATTTTCATCAACCCCCTTTAACACTACATTAGCGATTAAATCATCTGAAACAAGTTGGGCAGAATAGCTGGCCAAAGGAGAAACATCTTGGACTCCTTCAACTTCTTGAATCTCGTTGAGAACCTTATCGTTGATAAAAATAACATCTGGTTGCGTACTGTTTATGGTCAAGCTCAACAAGGTATCGTTGTTGACAATGTTAGCTAAAAGTAAATTTTGGAAACCATAACCAAGCCCTATTAAAAACAGAACAGCTCCAGAACCAACACCCATCCCGAATATTGTAAGACATGTTCTTAATGGTCTGGTCCTAAACATTCTCAAAGAAAGATTGAATGAGTCAGAGAATCGCATATTAAGATTCAACTAAAATTATTTCTAATTTTTGAGCTAATTTTTTAGCAGTAGCTCTGTTTAGGCCCACTCCGCTTTCTTTTATAGGCCTATCAAGATATTGTTCAAAAACTTTTTTATCCCAATCTCCCGCTATTCTACGATTTATCCCCTCCTCTATTCTCTCGGCTTGGATATAGGAAATTTGTCCTGAATATTCGTCTAACAGTAATCTTCTCAATTTCCTTGTTAATTCTATCTCTTTTGTAATCGGCATTCTTTCTTGTAATTCTGATTTTAAGATTGCTGATGCTTTCAAAAGTTCTTTAATTTGAGAAACAAATTTACGGGCTGTTTGCTTATAAAAACCAGCTCCGCCTTCTTCTATCGGCTTGTCTAAAATTTCATAGAGTTCTTCAAAGGTTATCTTCTTTTCTAAAACATCTTGAATTCCTTTTTCTAAAATTTCTTTTTGGAATTCACTTATCTCTCTGGTTAAATAATCAGCTAAAACCTTTGCTTTTAATTCCTTAACTTCTGCATCAGGATAATGTTGCGCCATTCTATGTAATTCACCAAGAAATCGATCTCTTTCCCTTACCTCTTTAAATTGTTTTTTTTCTAGATCAATGCTCTCTCTGATAATTTTTCCGTCTTCCATATAATAAACCCTATGGGCAAAATGCAAAAATCTTGAATCGTGCGTAACTAAGATAACCGTCTTACCATCTTTTTCGTTAATGTCTTTTAAGGTATTCATTACTATTTCAGACGCTTGACTGTCTAAATTACCAACCGGTTCGTCAGCTAAAAGAATTTGAGAATTATTAATCAACGCTCGAGCAATAGCCACTCTCTGCTGTTCTCCTCCAGACAAAATAGATGGTAGTTTCTTTCTCTGATTCGCTATACTAAGTTTTTTTAAAAGCATTTCCGCTCTTAAATTTCTTTCTGTAATTTTCTCATTAACAAAAAATCTTGGTAAAATTATATTCTGAAAAACATTTAAACTAGGAATTAAATAATATGCTTGGAAAATCATACCTATTTTATTCCTGCGATATTCTACTAATTCTTTTTCAGAAAATTGAGAGATTTCTTTGCCTTCAACGAACAAATTGCCTTTGCTTGGTTTACGCAACCCCAAAATAGTATATAGGAGAGTTGATTTTCCACAACCAGAAGGACCAAATAATATAACATATTCTTTGGGATAAATTTCAATATTCGCTCCATCTAACGCCCTTACTTCGTTTGAGCGACCAGGATTATAAATTACACTTAAATCTTTAGCTGTGATTAATGGTTCCATAATTGAATTACCTTTAAATGATATATAATGAGTTCAATTTCAAGCGTTCTGAGGAGCGGAGCGACAAGGGTTCTTATCGTTAAATTATTTTAATCTTTGAGTCCATCCAAATATCTCTTCAAAATTCTTCATTATCATTTCTAAAACAGTTTCCGTACGCTTCGGCGTCAAGATGGTGAACTCTTTTGATTTTGCTTTATTCCCAGCTACATCTTCTGATTCTACCCAAAATTTATAAACAGTAGATGGCTTAAAATGTGTAGTCACAATAACATGTTTTGTGCTTAAAATAGTATCTTTTGCAGATTTTAATGCTACTGTCCCATTCTCAATTCCTTCCTGCCAGAAAATTTGACTAGTAGATGGTTCATTTGTTTGCCAATCAATAATCGTTTGAATTCTATTTTCTTTTCCTGGATAAAGAGTTGAATTGGCCCTGACTTGATTAATAATCGGAGGAACTTCGTCCTTGCCTGTAGAAAATTCAATATTTTTACTTCTCGCTTTATTTCCATATTCGTCTTCAATTATTATCACTGCCGAATAATCATTATCCGACCCAAGATTCTCTAATTTATAGGAATGATGTCTTAAAAAACTATTATCACCGCTCGTCAGCGTCTTTCCAGTTTGTAAATCAGTATATTCTATGACAAAGTTTGTTGCCATATTGGTGTCCCAAGAAAATTCAGCAAAATCAATTCCAATGCCAGACATTCTTAAACCAAGAATTTCAATACCTAAAGGATTTGTGGTAAATGTTAGATCTTTGCTTTTTGCCAATGGTCCAATTTTTGCTTTGGAACGAATCTGGAAATGATAAGTTGTAGCTGGCTCAAGATTGTCAATCTCAACAAAATGATAAGTTGTCAAATCTTCCCTGTTTCCAATAATATATCTATAAACATCTTTAAAGTTAGCATTGTATTGATTTTGTGAAGAATAAGCCACCATAGTGTTTGCCTCTTGATCTGTAACCCAAATAATTTGAGCTGAATCGCTATTGGTTTCCGCGATAGGATATTCTCCAGCAATAAATGGCGGTTCCATAATCCTTTGGGCTGTTTCTTCTATGATTTCGTAAATGCTTACTAATTCTTCCGAACTACTAATGCTTTTAATTTTTTCTAAAATTGTACTCAAATCTATTGTGCTTGGTTCTTGCCCCGGAACATATTGCCCCTCCTCTCCTAATTCACCAAGCGTTTTAAAGTCAGAATCATCACTTTTGGCGATATTGCCTGCGGCGTCAAGTGAAATTAATCTATAATGATAAATTGTGCCAGATAATAAATTATCCATAATAACTTCGTGCTCCGTGCCCTCTGGCTCGTAAGATCCTTGAATTTGGCCATAATCTTGAGTAAATCCGTATTCTACTAATTTACTTGCGACCTCACTTGTTTTCCAACGAAACTTAGCAGAAGTAGTGGCAATGTCAAAAATTTCAATATCTCTAATCACCGGCTTGGAAGTATCTAAACGAATTCCTCCGCCTCCACCCCCCCCACTACCAAGATATATTGTTTCTCCGGGCTCTTGAGTTGTTGTAAATGAATAACCATTTCCAGAATTGTCGTCTGTTGTGCTATTATTTGTGGAATCAGTAGATGTTACTTTGTAGTAATAAGTAGTTTGTCTGCTTAAACTACTAATAGTTACTGAATGATTCTTAGTTAAGGTCGCATCTAAGACTGTTTGAGAACCATAACTATTGCTCGTCCCATAAAAAACTTGAGAAGTGGCATCTTCGTCTGTTTGCCAAGTGATAGACGCGGAAGTATCACTAACTACTGCTGTCGTAACGCTTGATATGGTTGGGGCCGTAGAATCCTGTTGGGTGGTAAAGATATAGTAATTTCCAGAATTATTATCAGTGCCAGTATTGCCAGCGGAATCTTGGGAACGCACTTGGAAATAATAGGAAGTATTTCCGCTAAGGCCACTTAATGTTACGGAATGGGCAGTAGTAGAATCGTCTAACTGCCCCGCCAAAGAACCGAGAGAAGTTGTAATTCCATAATCTACGATTGAATTAGAATCCTCGTCTGTGGTCCATGTAACAATAATTCCTGTCATACTTGGCGAAGAAGTTGCTACAGCAGAAATTATTGGTGCTGTAGAGTCCTCGCTTGCTCCAGCGGTTGTAAAGGAAGAAATGGAAGAAGTCGCTAAATTGTCTGAAGAATCTTTGGATTTAACTCTAAAATAATAAAGAGTATCAGATGTTAAGCTGGAAATAATAACACTATGGCTTTTTTGCAAATCTGTGACTTCTGTGGTCTCCGAAGAAATAGATAAGTCGCTATTCAATGAATATTCTGCTTGCGAAGTAGAATCCTCGTCAGAGGTCCATATAACAGTAGCTGAATTCCTATCAATAACAGGAGCCGAAACTGCGCTAATTACTGGAGCAGTTGTATCTGCGGTTGTTACAAAAGAATAATAACTATCTGAATCATTGTCTATTGTAATATTGCCAGCTGAATCGCGAGATTGTACTTGATAATAATAAGTATTTCCAGGACTTAAATTAGACAAAGAAACGCTATGGGCGGTAGTAGAATCATTATTACTCCCCGCAACAAAACTTAATGCCGAAGTAGAAGTTCCATAGGAAACAATATTGTCCGCATTCTCGTTAGTTGTCCACCCAATGTCCGCGGAAGTTAAGGTAATATTACTTGATCCAACGCTTGTTACAACCGGAGAAGTTATATCAACCGCTTCTTCGGTTGTCAGGGTATAATCTTGAGATACTGCTTCGTTGCTATCTGCGTCAGTTGACCTCACCCTAAAATGATAAATTGCTTCAGATAAAAGCCCTTTAATTGTTACCGAATGAGATGTAACCGAATCATATTGACCTTGTGACCAGCCATAAGCAGTATCTAATCCATATTCAACAAAAGAATTAGATGATTTGTCCGTATTCCATGTTATTGTTGCGAGATCGGAGCCAACATCAACAATTTGAATATTGGAAATAACTGGAGGATTTGAGACAGAAGTTAATGTGGTAAACTGATAACCCTGTCCACTATTATTGTCTATCTGTTGATTGCCAGAAGGGTCTTTTGATTTTATCTGGAAATAATAAGTAGTGTTTGGCGTTAAACCAACTAAGTTAATTGAATGAGAAGCAACCATTGTCGGCGAACCTTGCTCAAGAGAATAAGTAGTCGTTGCCTGAGAATAACCGATATATGAATCGGCTACTTCATCTGTATCCCATGTCATGGTAATACTTGTCTTGCCTGGTTCTCCTATAGAAATATTAGAAATAACAGGAGCTGTAGAATCGCTTGGATCGCCGCTAGTAATGAACGAATAGTCGCCTGAAAATCCCTCGTTGCCAGCGCCATCAATTGACCTCGCTCTAAAATGATAAGTGGTGCCGGAACTCAAATCCTTTGGCAAATTTACTGAATGAGATGTTAATAATTCGTCTTGACCATAAATTCTGCCATAAGAAGTATTTAAACCAAATTCTACAAAAGAAGAAGAATTTTCATTAGTTGTCCATGTAACAGTGGCTGTATTATAGGCAACGCTGGAAGTTGCAACGCTGGAAATCACTGGTGCAGTAACATCCGCACTTGAAGCATTGGTGCTAAAACTGCCTTCTGAAGAAATTGATTCGTTGTTAGAAGAATCAGTAGACCTAACTTTATAATAATAAGTGGTCGCAGAGTTCAGTCCATGTAGAGCTATAGAGTGTTGAACAACAAAATTAAAATCTCCTTGTAAAGTTCCTGAAGAAAATCCCGTACTCGTAGAATATTCTACAAAAGAAGTGGACGCCTCATCTGTATCCCAATTAATGGTTGCTGAATTTTCCGTAATACTTGTAACAGTAATAGGAGTAAAAATAAATGGACCAGTAGTGTCGGGAGAAGCGGTGGTAAAACTATAGATAGCTGATTCAGCACTATTGCTTGAACCATCAATAGATTGAGCTTTGAAATAATAAACAGTTGAATTGTTAAGCCCTGTAAGAGTAACCGAATGAGAGGTATCGTAACCGCTGACTCCCTTAGTTGCGGAGCCACTTGGAACAGAAGCATTTGTAGAATAAAGCACTTGAGAAGTTGAAATTTCATTAGTGGTCCATGTAACAATAACAGAATTAATCGTCGGAGTAGAAGTGGCTACCGAAGAAATCGTTGGCGGCACATTATCGTTCGGATTGCCTCCGGCAACCATTGAAACAGTTGAAGAATATTCAGAATTATTAATAATATCATCTACGGAACGCACTTTGTAATAATAGGTTTGCCCTTCTGTCAAACTACTCTCTAAAATATAGTTCAAATTAATGTTAGTAGTGGTGCTTAAGACACTAAAATTAGTTCCGTCAACAGAACGATACACTTCATATCTAATCCAATCTGATTCTGTGTTCTTGTCCCAAGTAATAAATAATCTAAACTCACTCGTTGAAGCATTGGAAACATCTTGAATAAACATATTTCCCGGCACTGCTGGCGCATTGTTATCTAAGGTGATTGTATCTGTATAAGATCCTATCTCATTTCCTTTTGTATCTTTAAATTTAACATAAACCGTTTTCACGCATCCGTATTCTTGGTCCGAACAAAAAGCGTCTAAATCCCAAGAAGTAGAAGAGGCATAAGATTGATATATTTCTGTATCAAATGTGCCGTCGTTAGAAAGAATCATCTGCAAAGAAGTATCGTCTGTGCAAGAGAGATTAAGTGTGTTGCTCAAAACATTGGTCTTTTCTGTTCCTTTACTCGTGATAGTGTTCGCATTAATATCTATTCCTGTGTTACCAACAGCTGTTATTCCTACAACGGGATTTTTAGTATCAAATTCAAAAACAGAAGAATCTGCTTGACCAACTTGACGAGCGGCATTGCCATCGTTGGCTACAACCCTAACTTTAACCGTGCTTAGTTGATAATAGCCATCAATATCAGTCTTAGCTGTCCAAGCAATAGATTTGCCGCTCCCTATTGCGACCGAACCGCTATCTCCAGAAAGCGTATTTGCTTTAATCCAAACAACGTCACCCGAAGAATGTGTTGTTTTATAATACAATGTATTATTCGCTCCCCGAGTACAACCAGTAAGAGTATTGCTAGTTTTACCTGTATAACTTATCTGTTCAGAATCAAGTTGAATTGTTCCTGTACTAGCAAAATAGCTAGTATCAGAGACTGAAATAGTAGTTGTACTAACATCAATGTCGCTACCCAAGGTAATCCCCAAATCATATAAGAGATATATGGTTGTAGTTGCTTCTTCTACGTCAGTAACGTCGTAAGTTACATTAACGGTGCCAGTGGCATCTTGAGAGGCGGTAACATTTGAGACGGTCGGGGCAGTATTAATAACATAGGTTATTGTCACGTCGCTTAAGGTCGGAGAATTATTAGTGGAATCAGTTACTAAATAAACTCTATACTGAATCCATTGATCATCAACAGCGTCTTTAAACATATCATCAACGGCATCTCCTCCCGTTTTATCAGTAAAGTAGGTAGTAGTAGAACATCCGTCTCCAGTATTATCGGGTCCACACCAATCTGTCCAAGTGTTTGGCGTGTCGTCTGCGTTATCTGCTGGAGTTCCATTATTATTATTTGTTGCTGTTCTTATTTGAAACAATATATCTGTGCCAGACGGAACGGTCTCATTCCATGCAATACTAGCTAAGATCACGACTGGGTCAGTGGTGTTATAAGGAGAAGAAAGCAATGGGCCATAATCTAATTGATAGTGATAAATGCTGTCAGAAAACGCTTCTCCTGTTCCGTCGTATCCTCCAAAAATATATACTCTGCTGTCAGAAGAATTAAAGGCAACTGAACTAGCTTTCAAGTTTTTAGCCAAAGTTTCTGTTTGAGCTGTAGCATTAGCGCTTCCGCTGAACGACAAAACCTCATCAAGATAGACCGAGCTATCACCTGTTAAACGATAACCGCCGAAAATATACATTTTCTGAAATCCTCCGCCTAATCTATTGAAATAACTAACACTCGTATAAGCCCTTGCCGAAGGCATTGTGTATCCCGTATCAGATGCTCCTGAATTAGGGTTTGCTGGATCAAAAGAATAAATCTTAGCAGAATAATCTCCTGTTGTTTCGTCAAAACCGCCAAAAATATAGATTTTTTGGTCAACAGGATAATAAACAGCAGAAGCGCCCTTTAATGGATGAGGAAGTCCTATTGTAGTGGTAGCTACAGCTCCAGTAGATGAATTATATTCTACAATCTCGTCTAAATAAACAGAATTATAAGAGCCATTTAAATAATAACCGCCAAAGATATAAAACTTTCCAACATTGGGAGCGTAAACAGCTGGAGCATATTCCCTTCCCGAAGGCAGAGAGTGTCCCGTATCAGAGGCAGAGATAGAATCATTTGCTGGGTCAAAAGAATATATAGTACTACTAAAAGTGCTACTACTGTTATTGTATCCTCCAAAGATATAAATTTTCCCATCACTGGAATTAATATCCCCTGAATGACCTCTTAACTCAACAGGAAGAGAGCCAATATTGGTAATCGTAGAAATATCCGATGAAGCGTCATATCGAACAATTTCCGTAAGATAATTCGGGTCATTAGTAGAATCATCTAAATAATAACCGCCAATGATATAAGATTTATCAACAGCTGAACTATAAACAGCTACTGCGTCTTTTCTTGCGCTTGGCAAAACAGCGCTTTTCGCCGCCAAAGTTGATGTTGTGTTAAAACTAATCTGCCCTCCAGTTGTGGTTTTTATATTACTCGTCTTTGACCAATATTTAGTCCAGTTGTTTTGATTTGTGGGATGAAGAGGATAATTTGAAGTGTCTTCTCCTCCAGACCAATCTGTTTGGAGCCATTCGTAGGTGACAGCAGAGATGGAATAGAGGTGGTACAAGAAAAAACCACCAAGTATTAGTCCGAAAGCGAATAATAAAACTGCGAATCGTTGATGTCTTTTTCGAAAGCTTACTATATTCCTACCTAAATTATAAAATCCTTTATTCTTAAAAGAAAAATTTTTAAAATTAAATTTTCTAAAATTCCAATTAAAATTTTGCTTATAAAATTTTACCAAATCAAGTTTTATGGCCCAACCAAAATAAAGAGGAAGCACTATTCCCTCTTCTTCTTCTATCTTTTCCTTTTTAATGCCTTTCTCAATTTTTGAATGATTGATAAAGTCCTTGAGCCACAACTTCGTAGTAATCCATTTATTTCCAATCTTAATGGCCTTAAGCTCTCCCTTTTTAGCCAAAGAACTTAAATAAGCAGGAGAATAAAATTTTCCTTTTCTCTTCAAAATCCGAGCAGCTTTCTTCAGAGAAAAATATTTTGGTTTAAAAATTTTCACAAATATATAATACAAAAAATCCGCCCTGCCTCATTGGCAGAAAGATCGCTTATCTCTTATGTTCTTTATCTTATTCTAAACCAAATTTCAGTAATTGACAAAAAAAACTGGGGAAAACCAAATAAAAAAAACGGGCCCAACCCCCTCTCGCAATAATATTTAGAAATTATACTTCTGATGGTTATTTTTGCTTCAATAAGACCAATAATAATTAATTATAAATTATGTCTTCAAATCCAAATAGTTTACCTTATTTTAAAGTAAAACCGAATAAACAAGAATTAATTATAGCGAAATTTTTAAAAAGAAAATTTGTGCCAAGAATAAAGGAAAAATTTCCTCAACATTATTTAATTCAATCAATTCCTTCTGAAAATTTAAAATTTATTAAAAAATTTTCTAAAAAATATCCCTATTTTCTTCGCATTGATATTGCTCTTTACTATCCTTCAATCAATCATCAAGTGTTACTTAAAAAGATACCCGAAATTTATAAGAAGATTTCAGGAAAACCGATTTCAAGAAATTTCCAAAAATATCTTAAAAAAGATATTCCTGAGTTTTTAAATAAGTCCCCATATAAAAAAGGGCTTTCAATCGGTTCATTTTTATCCTATATTTTGGCTGGAATTTTTCTTTTGGATTTAGATTTAAAAATTGAAAATCCATTTTTAAGATACAATGATGATTATTTAATCTTTTGCAAAAACAAAAAAGAACCTGAATTATTTCTTAAAAATATTATTATTCCGAAATTAAAAGAATTAAATTTAGAATTAAATCACAAAAAACTAAAATCTGGAAAATTTCATCAAGATAAAGTAGATTTTATTGGATTTGAATTTTATGCTGGCCATTTCCGAATTAAACAAGAAAAAATTGAAGAATTCAAA
>Ga0307991_1000220_pt1 | contig 42544 bp, 38 predicted proteins | sample EllFjometagen131_FD_203146 | JGI IMG/M metagenome (GOLD analysis project Ga0307991, IMG submission 203146) | Marine microbial communities from Ellis Fjord, Antarctic Ocean - #131 | ecosystem: Environmental > Aquatic > Marine > Unclassified | place: Southern Ocean | collected 2014-10-08 | reverse complement strand
ACTCCCAGAGCGATTTTTAAGTTCTCTAAAATACATATTGAAAATTTTGCAACACCCAAAAATACAAAATCCATATTGATTATCAATAACTTATACGGGTGTTGCAAAAAAGTGCGGAAAACAGGAGAGCAGTTTTTTTTATTTTCGCATTTAAGCATTAAATCATTTTCGCATTTATCAATATTCCACTAAATTTGTGGTAGTACCAAAATTATTAGCATTTCGAGATGAATTTATTTTATACTAAAATACACTATATTCATTTGTTATATTTTTATTAAATTTGAAAATTATTAATTCCATTATTTTTCATAAAATAATTATAATGAAAAAAATATTTTTACTTTCACTTATCTTCTTATGTAAATGAAATAGGAATGTTAAAAATAAGCTGAATATCGAATTTTGATTAACGAATATTGATTGGAGATTTTTAGCTACTTTACAAATCGTTAATCGGTGTTCGGTATTCTAAATTCAATTTATAATTACATTATGGACAAGCACTAATTAGATAGTTTTTACAAAGAAAGTAAAATTTATGAACTCAGACTTACTCTACAAAATCGCTATAACTCTTATTCCCGAAATTGGTGACATAGTAGGCAAAAAATTAGTTTCTTATTGTGGAAGTGTTGAGGCGGTTTTCCGTGAAAAGAAAAATTTCCTTATGAAAATTCCAGGAGTTGGAACTCATCTGGCGAATTGTATCGTCAATCAAAATGTATTAAAAAGAGCTGAGAAGGAAATAAAATTCATTGAGAAATTCAAAATCACACCACTCTTTTATTTGGATAAAAATTACCCTCAGCGATTAAAACACTGTGCTGACAATCCTATTATGCTTTATTATAAAGGAAATGCTGATTTGAATTCTCAAAAAATCATAAGTATTGTCGGAACCCGCAATGCCACCGAATACGGAAAAGAACTTTGCAATACTTTTATCAGAGATGTTAGTGAAATGGATATTCTTATTGTTAGCGGACTTGCTTATGGAATTGATGCTAATGCTCACAAAGCTGCACTCGACAATAACCTGAAAACTGTTGGTATTCTTGCTCACGGGCTGGATAGAATTTATCCTCACCTTAATAAACCTCTTGCCGGGAAAATGCTGAATAATGGAGGTTTGTTAACTGAGTTTATTTCCGATACAAATCCTGACAGAGAAAATTTCCCGAAAAGGAACAGAATAGTTGCAGGTATTTCTGATGCTGTAATTGTAATTGAATCAGCACTAAAAGGTGGTGCTTTGATAACAGCAGATATTGCAAATTCTTATAATCGTGATGTTTTTGCCTTTCCGGGAAAAATAGGGGATAAATACTCGGAAGGAACAAATAATTTTATAAAAACCAATCGTGCGGCATTAATTCAGTCGGCAAAAGATTTGAAATATATTATGAGATGGGAGGAAAATGATAATAAATCCAATATTCCAAAACAGCATAAATTATTTGTAGATTTATCTCCCGAAGAAAAAACTCTTGTCGAGATATTAAAAATTGAAGGCGAAACGGGTTTTGATAAATTATATCTAAAATCGAAACTAAACATGAGTAAGGTGGCAGCTTCTTTGCTTAACCTCGAATTTGAAGGTGTTGTAAAAGTCCTTCCCGGCAAAGTTTATAAATTGTTGTGAAAGAAAATAATAAAATTCCACAAATTCAATCTCACTATTTATCAATTATCATGAGTATTTTCTTCTTCAACTTTTGTGTTAGCACCTTTCACGCAAAGTAAAATACCTATTATTAATACACCTATACAAAACACAAGTAATAATCGTTTGTCGTTAGTACAAAAACAAAAATTGAAAAATCCCTGAAAAAATACAGCTGCACCAAAGCCCGTCATAGAGTCAACAAAACGATTTTTTCTGGATTTACCCAAGCCAACAAAAAATCCCATAATAATTCCGGAAAAAATACTGAAAAATGGATATATGAAAAGAAAAAGAGTGTCGATATTTGAGCCGATAATATTATATCCAAAAAGAAAAATAGCTCCTGTAGCAAAACCAAGTGAAATAAATACCGAATAAATAATTCCTTCTAATGGTCCTTTAAAATTTCTTAAATGCAAAAAATAATATCTTAGAAAAAGAAATTTTCCAAGCTCCGAAGAAAATCCGATTATCACAAAAGTGTAGAATGCTGTCCGTTTAATGTTTCGCAAGTCATACAAACCAATAGCTTCAGATAATAACTGTGCAACATAAATCAATATAACACTTATCAGTCCGAATAAAATGGCTTTGAAAAGTAGAGTAAACGATTTAATTTTGAGCCTGGCTTTTAAATAAAAAAGCATTAATAAAAAGATTACAGGAGAAATAAATAATGATAAAATTTCGATTCCATTCATAGTAATAATTTTTAATTATTATTCAAATATAATATAAGTTTGTAATTTTACACGACATTTATTTAACTTTTTTATTAAAAAATATAATAAGGTCAAATAATACTAAAGAAAAAACTCAATAATTTTGGAAGGAATTGTTATAAAATCTACGGGAAGTTGGTTTACTGTTATGGAAGATAACGGCAGTAAAATTAATTGTAAATTAAAAGGGCAATTTCGCATTAAGGGAATTAAGACTACTAATCCCATCGCAGTTGGCGACAGGGTTGAATTTATTCATGTTAGAGATGAATCTATTGGTTTGATAACTCGTATTTTTGAACGAAATAATCATATTATCCGCCGTTCCACAAACCTCTCAAAACTATCACATATTATTGCTTCAAATATTGATCAGGCGGTTTTAATTATTACTCATTCGCAACCAAGAACTTCAACAGGATTTATCGATCGTTTTCTAGTTACTGCCGAGGCTTATCATATTCCTGCTATTATAGTTGTTAATAAAATTGATCTTTTTAATGAGGTTTTAGAAAAATATCATAACGAAATTGTTAATATTTATTCATCAATTGGATATCCTTGTTATTCTGTTTCGGCATTGAAAAAGACAAATTTATCACAGTTAAAAGATTTATTTAAAGATAAAAAGAGTTTGGTTTCAGGTCATTCCGGTGTTGGAAAGTCTGCCTTGATAAACGCAATAGAACCCGGTTTGGATATTAAAACAGGTGAAATATCCCTGGTACATAATAAAGGTAAACATACAACCGCCCATACGGAAATGCACAAACTTTCGTTTGGCGGTTTTATTATTGATACTCCCGGAATAAAAGAGTTTGGTTTACTAGACTTTGAAAAAAGTGAAGTTGCTGAAAGATTTCCTGAAATGCGTGAAAAAATGCATGAATGTAAATTTAATAACTGCACTCATGTTCATGAACCGGATTGTGCTGTTAAATTAGCTGTTGAAGAAGGGAAAATCAGTAAATCAAGATATTTGAATTATCTTAGCATTTTGGATGATAGTTATTTTGAAATTGTTGATTGGAATAAATAGAAAATAATTGTATTTAGCCATTCAAGAATGAAACAATGAACCAAATAAGAACAAAATTAATTCTTCAAGTATGTTAGCTAAACATTTAATAACCGGAACAATTATTCCATTAAAAACTTCTGATACAGGCATAACCGCTTTAAGTTGGATGGATGATTATAAAGTCTCGCATTTGCCGATTGTTAATAATGTAGATTTTCTTGGATTAATTTCTGATGTTGATATTTATAATATGAATGATTTTAGTGAAGCTGTTGGAAATCATACTTTATCTTTATCAAGTCCATTTGTCTATGATTATCAGCATATTCTCGAAATTATAAAGGTAGTATCTATTCAGAAACTATCGTTAATTCCTGTTCTTGACAGCCGGAAAAAATATTTAGGATCTATTACTTTAAATAAAATAATTGATGGTATTTCAATAATTTCTGCTGCTCAAAGCCCTGGAGGAATTATCGTTTTGGAAGTCAGTCAAAATGATTATACATTGTCGGAAATTTCTCAGATTATTGAGTCAAATAATGCAAAAGTATTAAGCCTTTACGTTACAACTCATGATGATTCAACAAAAATGAATGTTGTTATCAAGATAAATAAAATTGATATTTCTGCTATTTTACTGACTTTTAATAGATATAGTTATGATGTAAAAGCATCTTTTTCGGAAAAAGAAGATGCAGAGGACCTTCGCGAAAGATATGATTCATTGATAAAGTATTTGAATATGTGAGAATTTAGAATTTCCCTTACGGGCTTGCTGCGCTTCGTGAGTTAAAAAGTTTACTAAATTAATGAATAACAAATGAGATTTATTTTTTTTCTTTTCATCTTAATTATTTCATCTGAGGTTTTTTCTAAAACTTTGGATGAAAATATTCCCTTCAATTTTTCTGATAGTTTATTAGTGATTGATAACTCTGTTTCAGATAATTATAAAACTGTTATTGTTAAAGAAATTAACCTTAAGGGAAATAAAGTTACAAAAGATTTTATTATTTATCGTGAATTGGAATTTGCTGCAAACGACACATTTTCTATTTCAAGATTTGATTCTCTTCTTATTAGCAGTCGCGAAAATCTGTTAAATACTTCATTATTTAATTTTGTTACTTTTAATTTGGAATTTGTCAGGGAAGGTAATTTTGCCAAAACTACAGTTACGATTGATTTTGTTGAAAGATGGTATGTATGGCCTTTCCCGATTTTTGAGTTAGCTGAAAGGAATTTTAATACATGGTGGAAAACAAAGGATTTTTCCCGTGCTAACTATGGTTTTTTCCTGACGATGGATAATTTCAGAGGCAGAATGGAAAAGCTTAAAGTGCTTGTAAGTATGGGATATGATGAGAAGTATGAGTTTTCATATCAAATACCTTATATCAATAAAAAGCAAACTATAGGTTTTCAATTATCTGCAGGTTTACTTCAAAATCATGAGACTTCTGTTTTTACAATCAACGATACTTTACAATATTTTAAAAGTGAAAGTTATTATCCGAAAAAGAAAAAATACATTGGATTACAACTCATTAACCGTCCGGATATCCATAACTCTCAAATCTTTGAAATAAAATATAATCAGTATGAGTTTACAGATTCATTGTTAAAACTAAATCCTTTTTATACCGTTAATGGATTTTCGAAAGTTCATTATTTTTCTTTTTATTATCAATACAAAAGCGATTTCCGTGATTACAAACCATATCCGTTAAACGGCTATTATTTTGATTTTGTTTTAAATAAAAGCGGTTTTGGTCTTTTTAAAGAAAAGTTAAATGTATTTTTTGTTCAAAGTACATTTAGAGAATATTGGAAACTTTGTAATAGATTTTATTTTGCATATATGTTATCGGCAAAGTTTTCTTCTGATTCATTCCAACCATATTTTGCACAGGAAGGTTTGGGCTATGGCAGGAATTTCCCACGCTCATACGAATTTTATGTTATCGATGGACAAGATTACGGTTTACTAAAAACCAACATTAAGTTTGAATTAATTCCCGAGAAGGTCCAAAAATTTGGTTTTATTCCTTCCAAAAATTTCAATACAATTCATTTTGCAGTTTATCTTAATCTCTTTGCAGATTTAGCTTATGTTAAGGATGACATTTATAATAAGAATAATACACTTTCAAATGAATTATTATTTGGAACCGGCATTGGACTTGATCTTGTAACATATTACGATATTGTTTGGAGAGTTGAATATTCAATAAATAAGATGCATGAAAGCGGATTTTTTATTCATTTTATGGCGCCGCTATAAGAGTTTTGGGTTTTGGGTTTCAGATTTTTGCTTCTGACAACAAGAAACTAGCATCCATTCCCCATTTTATTAATAATTGTTAAAATCCCCAATACTTATCCTAATTATTTTGTAATCTTGTATTTCCAATTTCAGAGAGCTTTGAAAACGGTAATAATTAAGAAAATAAGCAGATTAAAAAAACAAAAAAATGAATATTGCATTATTTGGAAAAACAATTTCTGAAGATACAAAACCTTATATTCAACAAATTGTAAATAAACTTGAAGCTGTTGATGCAAAGATTATGGTTTTTGCTCCGTATTATTATACTATAAAATCTGAAATTGTATTTAATTCCGAAGTAAATATTTTTGACAATCATAATGATTTGAGAGATAAAGTTGATTTTTTGTTTTCGATAGGAGGGGATGGAACTTTGCTTGAGACACTTACATTAGTTCGTGATTCGGGAATACCAATTATTGGAATTAATGTTGGTCGTCTTGGATTTTTATCAAGTATTTCGAAAAACGAAATTTGTAAAGCAATAGATAATATTATAAGTGGAGATTATTTAATTGATAAGCGTTCGCTATTAAAAATTAAAGAGCCAAAAAATCTTTTCGGGGAATTAAATTACGGACTAAATGAATTTTCTGTTAGCAGAAGAGAATCTGCTTCACTTATGGTAATTCATGTTTATGTTGATGACATTTTTTTGAATTCATATTGGGCAGATGGAATAATAGTTTCAACACCTACAGGCTCTACTGCTTATTCGATGAGTTGCGGTGGTCCTTTTATTACTCCGGGCTCAAAAAACTTTGTTATAACTCCAATCGCAACACACAATTTAACAGTCAGACCCGTCGTTATAAGTGATAATTGTAAAATCAGGATAAAAGCTGAAGGAAGAGATAAAAACTTCTTTGTTAGTCTTGATTCTCGTTTCGAAAAAATTGATTCCTCTATGGAAATAGAAATTGAAAAATGCGATTTTGAAGTAAATCTTGTTCAATTAGAAAACAAGGATTTTTTCTCTGCAATTCGCGAAAAATTGAAATGGGGATTAGATGTTAGAAATTAAAAAATTAAGCATTTGTATTATCGGTTAGAAGTAATATTTTTGCAAATCGAAATAAAATAATGAAATTGTTAGAATGAAAAAAATTATTATATTATTTTTTGTTTTGTTTCTTGGGTTTGGAAACCTTCAAAGTCAGGATATTGAAGTTGGTTTTTTTGGTGGAGTTTCGTATTATGTGGGTGATATTAACCCCGGAATGCCCTTTGTTCAATCAAAACCAGCTTATGGTGCATTGGTAAGATATAACATGAATACAAGAATGGCATTAAAGCTTAATTATTATCGTGGAAAAATTGCCGGCGATGACGCAATTTCTAACGCTGTAGAAGACAGGGGATTAGCATTTGAATCTTCAATTAATGATTTCTCAGCTATTTTTGAGTTTCATTTTTTGCCATATTTTACTGGTAGTAGAAAAAGTTATTTTACTCCTTATCTTTTTGGTGGTGCATCTTTATTTACATACAATCCTAAACATGGAGACTTAATATTAAGGGATATGGGAACCGAAGGACAAAACGAAGGTTTTAATGATAGAAAACCTTATTCAAAAGTTTCTTTTGCAGTTCCTTTTGGTATTGGAATAAAATATGGTATTACAAAAAAATTAGGATTTGCTTTTGAATGGGGATTAAGAAAAACATTTACCGATTATCTTGATGATGTGAGTACAACATATTATCTTAATGGGCCAAGTATAAATGTTAATGATGTGGCTGCTGTTTTATCAGATCCCGGACGAAATCATGAAATAGAAATGCAGAGAGGTAATTCAGAAACAAAAGATTGGTACTCATTTACAGGTATAACAATTACTTATAAATTTGATATTGGAAATAGAGCTCATTGTCTTGATCAACGTTGATAGGATGATGAAATTAATTAATTATGTGCAGTATATATTCAAGTATATTCGCATTTAATAATTTACATATTTAAAATTGAAACTTATAAAAGAGCTTGAAAGAATAATTTAATGAGTTTGAAAGATAAAATACATCTTGAGAAATTACCGGTACATGTTGCAGTGATAATGGATGGTAACGGTCGTTGGGCAAAAAAGCAGGGTAAAAACCGAACTTATGGTCATCAGCATGGTGTAAAATCAGTTCAAGAAATCTCTGAGGCTGCAGCTGAAATTGGGATAAAATATCTTACTTTATATGCTTTTTCTACTGAAAACTGGAATCGTCCAAAATATGAAGTGGATGTTTTGATGAAACTTCTTGTAAAAACCATTGAAAAAGAAACAAAAACTCTTAAAAAAAATAACATACGTTTAAATGCAATTGGTAATCTTAGTGAATTGCCTTCAGCTAGTTACAAACAGCTAATGAAATCAATTGATGATACTGCTGAAAATACCAGAATGACATTAACTCTTGCACTGAGCTATAGCTCTAGATGGGAAATTGTAAATGCCGTAAAAAAAATTGCTGAGAAAATAAGCGCTAAAGATATTTCTGCTGATATTATTAATCAGGAATTATTTAGCTCTTTTTTAAGTACTAATAATATGCCTGATCCGGAATTGCTTATCAGAACAAGTGGAGAACAAAGAATCAGTAATTTTTTACTTTGGCAAATTGCATATGCAGAATTATATTTCACAGATACTCTATGGCCGGATTTCAGAAAAGAGGATTTATATAAAGCATTGATTGATTTTCAGGGTCGTGAAAGAAGATTTGGAAAAATAAGTGAACAAATAAATAAGTAAATTTTATAATGAAAATTAATAATACATCATATAGGTTTTTTAACATGAAAAAAATATTCGGAATAGTTTTAATATTGTTAATAATGATTTTTACTCCTGGGTTTTCTCAGGTTCAATTGGGCGAAGAAATTGTTAGTGTTGATTATGCAAATCCTCAAACTTATGAAATAGGTGGTATAACAGTTTCAGGAATAAAATATCTTGACAATAATGTTATGATTATGCTTTCCGGTTTAAAAATTGGTGATGAAATAACAATTCCAGGAGATGATATACCAAAAGCTATTAATAAACTTTGGGATCAGGGATTGTTTTCTAATATTATAATATCAGCTATTGGAAGATTGGAAAATTCCATTTTTCTTAATATTGAGCTTGAAGAGAGATCACGTTTATCAAAATTCTCTTTTCATGGAATTAAACGTGCTGCTGCTGATAATATTCGCGAAAAATTAATGCTAACAAGAGGCGATGTTGTTAATAATAATCTTATCGTTAGTTCTAAAAATATTATTCAAAATTATTATACAGATAAAGGTTTTCTAGATACCCAGATTGATATTAAACAGATTGTTGATACTGCTTCTGCTAATGGTGTTGAATTGGTTTTTGAAATTCAGAAAAGTAGAAAAATCCGAATAAAAAGTATTAATGTTAAAGGTAATGAAAATTTAAGTTTAGCAAAAATCAAAAATTCATTAAAAGATACTAAAGAAAAAAGTGTTGTTAAACCCTTTTATAATCTTGATATACTTCTTCTGGAAATTATTAAAAAAGCAGTTCGTATGGATGTAATTGGTTTCTATGATGTTTTTAAAGATTATTCAGTAGAAAATCTCAAGTTCAGAATATTTAAATCTTCAAAATATATCGAAAATGATTTTAGAGAGGATAAAATAAATATTATCAATAAATATAATAAGCTTGGATTTCGGGATGCAATTATTGTAAGAGATTCTGTTTATAGAAACAAAGATGGTTATATTAATATTGATATTACTGTTGATGAAGGAAATAAATACTATTTTAGAAATATCAACTGGGTTGGGAATACTAAATATACTTCGGAGCAATTAGATGCAGTTTTACGAATTCAAAAAGGTGACGTTTATAATCAGGAACTTCTTGAAACAAATCTGACTTTTAATCCTAATGGAATGGATGTAAGTTCTTTATATTTGGATGATGGGTATCTTTTCTTCTCAGCTCAACCGATTGAAGTTAAGGTAGATAATGATTCAATTGATCTTGAAATCAGAATAAGAGAAGGAGATCAGGCATCTATAAACAAAGTTTCTATAAGAGGAAATACAAGAACAAACGATCATGTAGTTCTTCGCGAACTTAGAACCCGGCCCGGACAGCTTTTTAGTCGTTCTGATATTATCAGAACAACACGTGAATTAGCGCAATTGAAATTTTTTAATGCCGAAACAATAACTCCTAATGTAAACCCTGATCCGGCTTCGGGTACTGTTGATGTTGATTATTCTGTTGAAGAGACATCTGCAGACCAAATCGAATTATCCGGTGGATGGGGATATGGAAGAATTATTGGTACACTTGGTTTATCATTTAATAATTTTTCGATGAGAAACTTCTTTAAAGGGAAAGCATGGAGACCAATTCCTACAGGTGATGGACAAAAACTTACACTTAGAATGCAGACTTATGGAAAAGGATATTTCAGTTATAGTGTTTCATTTGTTGAGCCTTGGCTTGGTGGAAAAAAACCTAATGCCTTAAGTTTATCTTTTTACCATTCTTTATATTCAAACGGTGTTGATAGGGGTAGTGAAAGCAGGATGTCATTTGTAATTAACGGATTATCAGTTGGACTTGGAAAAAGACTTCAGTGGCCTGATGATTTTTTTACTTTGTATCAAGGTCTTAGTTTTCAAAAATATGACCTGGATAATTATTCAAATATTTTATCTGTTGGAGATGGCTCCGGAACATATAATAATTTGAGTTATAATATATCAATATCACGTAATTCAATTAGCGCTCCAATATATCCCAGATATGGATCAGAATTATCATTATCTATTGAGCTTTCTCCACCTTATTCATTATTTAATAATAATGATTATTCGGTAATGAATGATGAAGATAAATTTAAATGGATGGAATATCATAAATGGAAATTCAAAGCATCTTGGTTTCTTGAGTTATACGAAAAACTTGTTTTAAGTACACGAGTTCAATTTGGATTTTTGGGATCTTATAATAGTAATATTGGTGTAATTCCATTTGAAAGATTTTATCTTGGAGGTGATGGTTTATCGGGTTATAATAATTTTGATGGAAGAGAGATAATTGCAATGAGAGGCTATGCCAACGAATCGGTGACTCCTATGTATTATCAAGATAAAAATATTGGTGGAACTATTTATAATAAATATACTTTTGAGTTGAGGTATCCTTTATCATTAAACCCAAGTGCAACAATTTATGCATTAGCATTTCTCGAAGCAGGTAACTCATGGTTGAACTTTAAAACCTTTGACCCGTTTTCTGTTAAAAGAGCTGCCGGTGTTGGTGTAAGAGTGTTCTTACCAATGTTTGGTGTTTTGGGATTAGATTATGGTTATGGATTTGATGAAATTCCAGGCCTTCCTGATGCTAATAAAGGTCAATTTCATTTCTCAATAAATCAATCGTTGGATTAGAAAAAAGTATTTTGAGCGAACTAAAGTTTATTAAATATGACTAATAACAAATTTAATAAGCAATTGTAAAGAAGTTTAAAACTTTAGGCATTCCTCACGAAAACATTCGAGATGAAACACTTATTTTTTTAAGTTTAATTATTTGAGAATAATATTTCTGGCAGGTTTTTTGCTTAATTTACAAAAAATAATCTTATTAATAATTTTGAAATTTTACTTATTTTCAGAAAAAAAAGGAGGAAAAATGAAAAAAGCAATCTTAGTAGTACTAATAGTTATTTCAACTGTAGCATATACATTTGCTCAGAAATATGCATATGTTGACACGGATTATATTCTAAAAAATATTCCTGAATATACAGATGCACAAGAATTACTTGATGACCTATCTGTAAAATGGCAAATGGAAATCGAAGAAAAAATTGCTGAAATAAAGGATCTTTATCAAAAATTTCAGACGGAAGAATTTCTTTTACCTGAGGATATCAGTGCAAAAAGAGAAAATGAAATTATTGAAAAAGAAGCCGAATTGAATAAATTTAAAAAGGAAAAATTTGGTAGGGAGGGTGAACTCTATGAAAAACGACAAGAGCTAATTCAACCGATTCAAGAAAAAATTTATACAGCGATTGAAGAAATTGCAACTGTAAAAAATTATGCTTTTGTGTTTGATAAAGGTGGTAATTTAAGTATTCTTTATTCTGATCCGAAATTTGATATCAGCGATGATGTACTTGATGAAGTTGGAAATGTTATGCAGACTATAAGAAAAGAGGAGAGAGAATAAACTCAACGAAAATAATTATTTAAAGCTAATCTCTTCGGAGTTAGTTCCCCGAAGCTCTGCTTCGAATTAATAAATAATTCTGCTTTGATACCTCGTTAGTTCTACTGCGAGGTAGTTCATTTGGAATATTATCCAAAATCAAATGGTCGAATACAGCTATCATATCTTCAGGTACAAGATAATCAATTGCTTCCTGATATTTTTTTATTAATTCTGTTCCGTTTTTGCCATTAATAATTCCCTTTGAGAATTGATAAATACTTTCAATTCTTTTTGTGGTGTTATTTAATTATTCCGACATGTTTTTATCAAAATTGATTTATTTCATCATTAATTCATTTAATCATTTAATCATTTTATCATTTATTCATTTACTCATTAAACATTAAACAACAAAAGTACCCCACCAACAATTAGCCCGACTGAAATATTTATTAATTTCATATAAATGAAACTCTTTTTTGATTCAGCAAGTAAGGGTATAGCTCCATGTCCATCTTGCACAATAGAACTTGCAATCAAAATGCTAAACGGAATAACTCCACTCACAAATAATGTAATAAAAACCAAATGTGGTCCTGATTCAGGAATTATTCCAACTAATACAGCTATGATTAAAATTATATAAACATTGCTTTGTATCCATTCTTCAACATTGATATAATTCTCTAATAAATGAATTGAAAGTATTGCACCAAATGTCCACATAAATATTTTGGGAAGGTGTTTCTTGATTACATGTCCCCAAAGGTGATCTTTTATAAAATGATCCGGAACAGTTAAAACAATAAATAAAGTAACCAAACTTCCTATAAGAAATGTTATACGTTCCCAGTTCCATTCTTTCGGTCCTAATTCACCAATAATTATAAGAAAAATGAAGACAGAAAATCCAAATATTAAAAGTGAGCGTTCAAAACTTATGTTTTTTAGCTGTGATAATATTTTCTTTCTTGGAAAACAATGGCATTTTTCTTTTTCTTCAAGGTGAACCTCAAAACCGAATGATTTATCGATTTTCTCATTTTTTGATTTTGATAAAAACATAATTGCAAAACCAGTAATAATTGCAATTCCAAAAACAATAATAGTCAGGATCAATGCTTTACCGGGCATCATTGCAAACATTACAAAAGCTTCATCACCAAATGTAGCTATCATCGCTGTAACTAAGGCTGCAAATCCAATTACTCTGTGAGTGAAGAGTGATACAACTGTAAAAGCTCCAAGACATCCGGGAATAATTCCCAAAAATGCTGCAATAATTATTTGAAGCCAGCCATTCTTTTGAAGTTTTTTATTCCAAATTCCTTTTGTTTGAACATTAATATAGTCGATCAAAAGCATCATCATAAGAACAAAGCTTGTAATCATTAAGGTATGTTTGAAAATATTTATTATTTCATTGATGTTCATTAAAAATTATTTTGTGTTTTAAGAAGTCAAATATAAAAATATATAAATTTATCAATATTTTAGCTTTATTGACTGGCACTATTTTTTTTTGCCTTTAATAGCCGTACGTATTTTTTAAAATAAAAACTTTCCTCAAAATTATCAAAGCCATTTTCCTGTAAAATGCTTTTCCAGTTTTTTTCAATAAAGTCAAAGGCATATTTACATTCAATTTTTTTAAAGACAAAACGATGATGAAATGGCATTTTTGCCATATCAAACTCAGCAAAATCAAGAATGTTAAAAGTGCCACCCGGTTTTAAATTATTGTAAGCATTTTTAATAATAATTTTTCTTATTTCATGCGGAAACCCATGAATAACAAAGCTGATAAAAATTTTATCGAATTTTTGCTCCATCTCAAAAAGCTTATCAATTCTTTTATTGGCAAAACTAATATTGGAATAATTTAATGTGTTTTCCTCAAACTGTTTTTCCATATCTTCCGAAATATCCAATCCAACCAAGGTTGAATTATTGCCGGCATATTTATACATTAATAAAATATTTCTGCCAGTACCACAACCAAGATCAAGAATTTTGTCGTTTTTGCTAATTCCTAAATCAGCAATAGCACTATTAATAAAATTTTTGTATTTGCCAAAAGAAGCAATATTCATTACTTTATCATAATTACTTGCTGTAAATTTTGATAACTCAACTCCTGAATCCGGATATAATTTATTCATATTTTTCTGTTTTTATAAAAGATGTTCGATAAAATTTCTTTGCAAATTATTCTTTGCAAAGGTATAAAAAAATACTATTTAGAAAAATTCTAAATAATATTATGATAATTAAAAATAAATTATATTTTTGCAAACTCAATTTATGAAAAGACATTTTATAAAAATATTAAAAAAAGTTGTTGCTGTAGCATTGATAATAATTGTTTTTGCTGTAACAATGAACAATGCTTTGTTTATTCACAGTCATGTTTTGCCTAATGGAGAAGTTATTCAGCATGCCCATCCATATAATACAACAGAAAATCCCGGAACTCCATATAAAACTCACCATCATAGTGGTTTTGAGTTTTTGTTGTTGAATAATTTATTCTCATTTTTATGGGTAATTATAGCCGCAGTTTTTATCGTTTTCAATAGCAATGTTCAAGTAATTTTTATCTCAAAATTCCTATTTAAAAAATCATTTACTTATTTATATTTACTTTCAAGAGGCCCTCCGGTAATTTCTTAATTCTATACTGTTTTTTTCTCATTTATTTATTTAAATATTATTTATTAAATAAGTTGGATATGTCTTTAGTTTAAAGATGTCATCCTTAAATTTTTTAGAATTTGTTTGTTATTTGTTATTTAATGCTTTATTTCAAAATTCGTTTAACTTTATAAACGAGCACTAATTAAACAAATATCAATGTTAATATAAAATACATTATCAATTATGAAATACAAAATATCAATATTAATATCAATATTACTATTATTTTCAATGCAAAATTTTGCTCAAAAAACTGATGCAAATATTGTAGGACATGTTGTTTGTTGTGGAGAACACATTCCATTTGCTACTATCCTTGTAAAAGGAACAACAATTGGCACCTCAACTGACGGAACGGGTCATTATACTTTATTAAACCTTCCTGTTGGAAAAAACATTATTAGAGCTCAGGCAATTGGTTATAGACCACAAGAAAAGGAAATTTTAATTAATGCAGATGAAACAAAAGAGATTAAATTTAGTCTTCTTCAGGATGTTCTTGGTTTGGAACAAGTAGTAATTACTGCTGACAGAAATGAGAAAAATCGTCGGGAAGCTTCGGTAATTGTTAATACAATTACACCAAAAATGTTTGAAGTTACTCAGTCGGTAACTGTTTGCGATGGCTTGAATTTTTCTCCCGGTTTACGAACTGAAAATAATTGTCAGAATTGTGGTTTTACACAATTAAGAATGAACGGAATGGAAGGTGCGTATTCTCAAATTTTAATTAATAATCGTGCTATATTTAGTGGTCTTGCAGGAGTTTATGGTTTGGAATTATTGCCATCGAGTATAATTAATAGAATTGAAGTAATCCGTGGTGGTGGCTCAGCTTTATATGGAAGCAATGCAATAGCAGGTACAGTAAATCTTATCACAAAAGACCCGATAAATAACACTTATGAAGTTGGAATTAATACCAGCGTAATTGGTGTTGGATTAAAAAACTCAGGAAATCCGGCTCAGGATAATAGTATAAATTTTAATACATCTATTGTTTCACCTGATCACAAAACCGGTATTTCAGTTTTTGGTTTTTATAGAAATCGTCAAGCTTTTGATGCAAATAATGATTCTTTTTCTGAAATATCAAAAATAAAAAATACTACTATTGGTACTCGTGCATTTCATCGTTTTGGTCCTAGAAGTAAATTTATTGCTGATTTTTTTCATATTGATGAATTTCGTAGGGGAGGAGATAAGTTTGATTATCCTGCTCATGAATCGAGAATAGCTGAAGTTATTCAACATAACATTAATACTGGTGCTTTAACTTATGAGAAATATGTTAGAGAATGTGATCTTATTTCTGTATTCGTTTCTGGACAAGTTATTGATCGGGATTCATATTACGGCGCTGATTATTCATTAAAAGATTATGGGAAAACAAATGATTTTACTTTCACTATAGGAACTCAATATAAAGCTGTGTTCTCTTCATCAAATTTAATTGTTGGTCTTGAAAATGAAGGTGGTTTTCTTAAAGATCAGAAACTTGGATATCCGGTAAACAGTTGGAATGCAGATTCAACAATTAGTATTTCCCATACTGAAAATACTACTGTTGCCGATCAAAATAAAAATTCAATCGCTTTCTTTATTCAGTATGAATATGATTTCGAAAAATTGAAATTGTCTTGTGGATTAAGATACGACCATTATAATATTTCTGATAATATTAGTGATGGTGATGATATTTCCGGGGATGTATTTAGTCCGAGAATTAATGTCCTTTATGATATTGAAAAATTTCTACAAGCACGATTAAGCTATTCTCAGGGTTTTAGAGCTCCTCAGATTTTTGATGAGGATTTACACATTGAGACTTCAGGATTGAGAAGAATTATTCATAAAAACAAGCCTGATTTAAAGCAGGAAACCAGCCATAGTTTTACGGCTTCTCTTGATTTTAGTCATCAAACAAATATAGTTAATTGGGAGATTCTTGTCGAAAGTTTTTATACACAATTAAATAATCCTTTTGCAAATGAATTTGGTGTTCCTGATGAAAATGGAACAGTAATTTATACTCGTGTAAATGCAGCAGAAGGAGCAAAAGTTTATGGTGTAAATCTTGAATTTAACTTTGTTCCTTCTCCAAAATTATTTATTAAATCCGGTTTTACAATTCAGAAAAGTGAATATAAAAATATTATGGAATTTAATGAAAAGAGATTCTTGAGATCGCCAGAAAACTATGGCTTTATGAGTCTGAGATGGAGCCCAATAAAAAAAATGGAAATATCAACTTCAGCAAATTATACAGGAAAAATGCTAGTTCCATATTTTGGATTAAACGTCTCCAATCCTGATGAAGGTGAATTACATGAATCTGATTTGTTTTTTGATTTTGGAGCAAAAATCAGCTACTCAATGAAATTAAATGGTGCAAGTCTTAAAATTTATACCGGAATAAAAAATATTTTAAATTCTTACCAAAGCGATTTTGATTCAGGTATATACCGTGATCCTGGATATGTTTATGGACCTTCTCTTCCACGAACTATTTATTTTGGTTTGAATATCGGAAATTTCTTTGACTAATTTGTTAAAATAATAATTACTGAAACATATTTCTTAAAATTTCTTAAAATTTTCATAAATTGTTTTTAGTAAAAGAAATATTATTAAATTTGCACTTCAAATCGTGAATTATTAATAATAAAAATTAGAAATGAAAAATTTTATAAAAGTATTATTTGTTTTAGCAATCATAATTGGTTCAACAAACTTATTAACAGCACAAACTGCTACAAAATTTGGTTATATTGACTCAAATAAATTAATTGAATTAATGCCTGGCAGAGACACCATAGAAGCTAAAATTACAAATTACAGAACAACTTTACAAACTACTATTCAGACTATGGTTGCTGAATATCAGACTAAAATTGGTAAATATCAAAATGATTTAGAAAGCATGTCACCAATTATTAAACAAACAAAAGAAAAAGAAATTCAGGATTTAGAAGGACGTATTCAACAGTTCCAGCAAACAGCTGATCAAGATATGCAGAATTTCCAAGCTGAAGCTTTTACTCCAATTTTGGAAAGAGCTAAAAAAGCAATAGAAGATGTATCAAACGAAAACGGATATACTTATATTTTTGATGCAGGTACCGGTGCTTTATTGTTTTACGAAAATGGCGATAACATTATGCCTCTTGTAAAAAAGAAATTAGGAATTTAAATTTCAAATAAACCAAAAAAAACCGACTTCATTTTTAATGATGCCGGTTTTTTTTGTGATTAATTACTTGTTGTTTGAAACAGGAATGGCAGAATTATTTATACCAATTGAATTTCTAAATTGCTGATAAATATTTTGAAATATTTTTTTCTTTGTCAAGGCAAATGTTCTTTGCATCCGTACGGACGGAAATAATATTTAACGTAGAGAAAGGAAAAAAGAAACGAAATATATCGGTAATTTGGATGTTCAGTTGGTATTATACCAACTTGCATACATCGAATAACTTTTCGCTATTCTCTCAATCTCGCCTTCTATAAGTTTTTTATCAATTGTTTTAATTTTTTTGGCTGGAACTCCTGCAAAAACACTTCCGGGTTTTACTATTGTGTTTTTTGAAACTACAGCGCCGGCAGCTATTATCGAATTACTTTCAATTACCGCATGGTCCATTATTATTGCTCCCATTCCAATCAATACATTGTCATGAATAATACATCCGTGGATTATAGCATTGTGTGCGATTGAAACGTTATTACCGATAAATACAGCTGCAGTTTTGTAAGTACCGTGAATAACAGCACCATCTTGAATATTTACGTTATGACCAATACGGATGGAATGAACATCTCCACGTACTACTCCGTTAAACCAAACACTACAATTATCTCCCATTTCTACGTCACCAATAATTGTTGCATTTTCAGCAAGAAAACAATGCTTACCAAATTTTGGGCTTTTCCCTTTTATAGTTTTAATAAGTGCCATTTTATATGTTTTTTATTTATGAGTGCAATATAAAAAATCATTTTTATTTAATAACAAGGAATTGTTACAAAATTTTAAAATGGAATTATAATCTTATTCATTTTATGCACTCAACCAAAGTCCTTCGGGATAAACACAAAATATTTACGGATAATCAATCGAATAATGTAAACCACGACTTTCTTTTCTTTTTACTGCCATTTTGATAATAAGATATGCAACATTGATAAGATTCCTGAGTTCGCATATTTTTACAGTAAGAATTGATTTTTCATAAAGATCTTCTGTTTCCTGATAAATAATTTCTAAACGATCCAATGCCCGTTTTAATCGCAAGTTAGAACGAACAATTCCAACATAATTACTCATAATAGATTGGAGTTCTTTTGTTGTTTGTGTAATAAGAATCATTTCCTCATTTAAAACTGTGCCCGAAGCATCCCAATCAGGAACATCATTATTAAATTCGATAGAATTAATATTTTTTTTAGCATCAATACTTGCCCTGTGAGAGAATACTGCTGCTTCTAATAATGAATTTGAGGCAAGACGATTAGCGCCATGTAAACCTGTTGAGGAACATTCGCCCGAAGCATATAAATTTTTTATTGATGTTCTGCTAAATTCGTCAACAACAATACCTCCGCAACTGTAATGTGCAGCAGGAACTACAGGTATTTTTTCTTTTGTGATATCAATTCCAATACTTAGGCATTTTGCATAAATACCTGGAAAATGTTCTATAAGTTTATTACTGTTGAGATGAGTGGCATCAAGAAATAAATGTTTTTCTCCGCTTATTTTTAGCTCTGAATCAATTGCACGGGCAACAATATCACGTGAAGCAAGAGAACCTCTTTCATCATATTTCTTCATAAATTTTTTCCCGTCAGTAGTTTTTAAAATAGCACCAAATCCTCTTAAAGCTTCTGTTATTAAAAATGATGGTTTTTCATCCGGATTGTAAAGCGAAGTTGGGTGAAATTGCATAAATTCCATGTTATCAATTTTACCCTTGGCGCGATATGCCATCGCAATACCATCACCGGTAGCTACAACTGGATTTGTTGTTGTGCTGTAAACATTTCCTGCACCACCTGTTGCAATTAATGTAGTTTTTGCAAGAATTGTACAAATTTTATTATCTGAAGGATTTAATATATACGCTCCAAAACATTGAATGTCAGATGATTTTTTGTTTAGCTCCTTGCCCAAATGATGCTGTGTAATAATATCAACTGTAAAATGATTTTCAAGAAATTCGATATTTTTATGCTTTTTTGCTTGATTGACCAAAGCCCTCTGAATTTCATGGCCTGTGCTATCTTTATGATGAAGAACACGATATTCGGAATGGCCACCTTCTTTTGCTAGATCATATTTACCGGATTCTTTTTTGTCGAATTCTGTTCCCCATTTAATAAGTTCTTTTATTCTTTCTGTTGATTCAGTAATTGTTAATCTTACAATATTTTCATTATTAAGGTCATCACCGGCTTTTAAAGTATCTTTAATATGTTTTTCATAAGTATCCGGAGTGTGCATTACAGCAGCTATTCCTCCTTGTGCATATTTTGTTGAGGTTTCATCAATTTTCGATTTTGTAACAATCAATACTTTGCCACTACCAGCAACTTTCAAAGCATAGGTTAATCCTGCTATTCCTGATCCTATTATTAAAAAGTCAACTTTTCGTTTCATTCTATTCCTTATTTTAATAATGAACTAAATTAATTATTTATAATAATATACAAAATTCTAGCCTAAATAAAAAAGTCCACCTTTTTAGGTGGACTTTTTTAGACTTTTATTTAGAATGTAAAGTCCTATTCAGGATGAATTGCTTCAACCGGACATACATCTGCACATGCACCACAGTCAGTGCAAAGTTCTGGATCGATGACATAAATATCACCTTCGGAAATAGCCTCAACAGGACACTCGTCGATGCAAGTACCACATGCAGTGCAATCATCGTTAATTTTATAAGCCATAATAAATTAATTTTTTGTTTATAAATTTATAATTTGTAAAATATTTTACAAATATAAATATTATTAAGAACAAAGGAGATATTTTCATTTTTTTTTACTAATAATTTTCAATAAAAAAAAGTTAAAATATTTTTTAAAAAAAGTACATATTTATTTGTTTAATTAGAAAATAAATCATGTAACTTTGCAGCGATATTTATAACTTAAATTTCACATGGCTAAAAACAAGCTCACAAAAGAGCGAGAAGATGTTGTGGTAAGATTTGCCGGTGATTCCGGAGACGGAATGCAATTAATCGGCACACTTTTTTCAGATTCAACTGCTTATGCAGGTAATGATTTTGCTACTTTCCCGGATTATCCATCCGAGATTAGGGCTCCTCAAGGAACAATTGCAGGAGTTTCAGGATTTCAAGTACATTTTGGACATTCAGATATTCACACTTCAGGTGATAAGGCTGATGTTTTAATAGCAATGAATCCTGCTTCATTAAAGGCAAATTTGATCTGGACAAAGTCTGACGGAATAATAATATTGGATAATGATGCTTTTATTGATAAAGGTATTGAAAAAGCGGGATATGAAACTAATCCTCTTGAGGATAATTCATTAACAGGATATAACATTGTCAATCCTCCGATTTCAAAAATGACCTTGGAAGCAGTAAAAGATCTTGATTTGCCCAATAAAGTTGCGCTGAAAAGCAAAAATATGTTTGCTCTTGGCGTAGTATTATATTTATTCAACCGTAAATTAGATTCAACTAACGAATTTTTTGAAACAAAATTCAAGTCAAAACCTCTAATAATAGAAGCTAACAAAAAAGTATTGAAAGCAGGATATTTATATGCCGAAAATGTTGAGGCGATAAATCTTACTTACAATGTAAAACCCGCTCCTCTTAAAAAAGGATTGTATAGGAATATTACAGGTAACCTTGCAACTGCATGGGGATTTATTGCTGCTGCTGAACGCTCGGGAAGAAAATTGTTTTTGGGTTCGTATCCAATTACTCCTGCTTCTGAAATTCTACAGGAACTTTCAAAACATAAGCAATTTTCTGTAAAAGCATTTCAAGCGGAAGATGAAATTGCAGGTGTCTGTTCTACTATTGGTGCCAGTTATGCCGGTTCTCTTGCTGTTACTTCTACATCGGGTCCGGGTCTTTCTCTTAAAAGCGAGGCTATTGGTTTGGCTATTATGACTGAACTTCCGATGGTTGTTGTTAATGTTCAGCGTGGAGGTCCTTCAACAGGTTTGCCAACAAAATCTGAACAATCGGATTTAATGCAGGCTCTATATGGTAGAAACGGTGAAAGTCCTTGTATTGTTATGGCTGCAGGTAGTCCTACAGATTGTTTCTTCTCAGCTTATGAATCATCAAAACTTGCTGTTGAGCACATGACTCCGGTTATACTTCTTACTGATGGGTCAATAGCAAACGGGTCTGAGATTTTTAAAATACCTAAAGTCGCAAGTTTGGATGAAATTAATCCTCCCATTGTTAAAGCAAATGATAAGGATTTTAAACCATATAAAAGGGATGAAAAAACACTTAGCCGTCAATGGGCTCTTCCAGGCACAGAAGGTTTACGACATAGATTAGGTGGTCTTGAAAAGGAAAATATCACAGGTGATGTTTCACAAAATCCGGAAAATCATCAGTTAATGGTTAAATTACGTGAGGAAAAAGTTCAACGTGTTAAAAATTATATTCCTGAACAAGATGTAATTGGTGCTGATTCTGGCGAATTGCTAGTTGTTAGCTGGGGTGGAACATATGGTGTTATGCTTACAGCTGTAGAAGAACTTCGAAAAAATGGAATGGATGTCAGCCTTGCACATTTTAAATATATTAACCCGCTTCCCAAAAATACAAACGAAGTATTTAGCAGATACAAAAATATTGTTGTATGTGAATTGAATAATGGACAGTTTGTTCATTATTTAATTTCAAAATTCCCACATTATAAATACGAAAGCTTTAATAAAATTCAAGGCTTGCCATTTATGGTTGCTGAATTGGAAGAAAAGTTTAAAACAATACTGGAAAAAAACAATAAATAACATGGAAGCACAAGTATTAAAAGATATTCCACTATTAACTAAAGATGATTTTAAGAGTGACCAAATGGTAAAATGGTGCCCCGGTTGTGGTGACCACGCTATTTTATCTTCTGTCGAAAAAGTATTTCCACAACTTGGTATTCGTAAAGAAGATTTTGCTGTAATATCTGGTATTGGTTGTTCGTCTCGTTTTCCATATTATATGAATACTTATGGGATTCATGGAATTCACGGTAGAGCAGCTGCAATAGCTTCCGGAGTAAAAATTGCAAATCCGAATCTGAGTGTATGGGTTATTACGGGTGATGGCGATTCAATGGCCATTGGAGGAAATCATTTTATTCATGTTGTTAGAAGAAATATTGATCTGAATATTCTTTTATTTAACAATAGAATTTATGGTTTGACAAAAGGGCAATATTCACCAACTTCCCCGAAAGGAATAATAACCAAAACATCACCTGATGGGACTTTCGAAAATCCGTTTAATCCCGGTGAATTGGTAATTGGTGCTCAAGGTACTTTCTTTGCAAGAACTATTGATAATAATCCAAAAATGATGGTCAAGGTTATGCTTGAAGCTGCCAAACATAAAGGAACATCAGTAGTTGAGATTCTTCAGAATTGCGTTATTTTTAATAATAATACTCATGAGCTTGTTTCTTCAAGGGAAACAAAAGACGACAATCAGATATTACTTGAACATGGAAAACCAATGATATTTGGAAAAAATAAAGATAAAGGAATTATTTGTTCCGGATTAAAACTTGTAGTTGTGAAAATTGGTGAAAATGGAATTACGGAAGAGGATATAATCGTTCATGACCAGTATTCAGAAGATCCCGGATTGCATGCAATGCTTGCAAGAATGACTCCTCCATATTTACCTATGGCAATGGGTGTTATTCGTGCTGTAAAACATGAGACATATAATGATGCTCTTGATGAATTAATTGAATACAAAAAGGAAACATCACCATACAAAACTGTTGATGATTTACTTACCAGCGGAAATACATGGGAGATATAATATTCTAGAAATATTAAAAAATTAAAGCCTTTTACATAATTGTAGAAGGCTTTTTGATTTTTAACTAATGATTGTTTTGTTTTTGAATTTGGTGGTTTTTTCTCTTAAAATTTTTTAGGTACAAACTAATAATTATTTTTCATAAGTTTGTGTTTATTAATACGAAAATGTTATAAATTAGTTAAGTGGTAATGATTGAGCAATTTAAAAAATATATTAAAAAGAAAAATTTGTTTTCTGACAATGATAAAATACTACTTGCAGTTAGTGGTGGTATTGATTCGGTTGTAATGACCGAACTTTTTTCGCTTGCCGGATATAATTTCGCAATTGCTCATTGTAATTTTAAACTCCGTGGAAACGATTCTGATAAAGATGAAAATTTTGTAAAAGAACTTGCCACGAAATATAAAGTTCCATTTTTTTTAAAAGTATTTAATACACGGAAATATTCTGATGATAACAAAATTTCTATTCAGATGGCAGCTCGTGAGTTGAGATATTATTGGTTTACAGAGTTATTAAATTCTGAGGATTACAGATATACTGCAACTGCTCATCATCGCGACGATTCTATTGAAACATTTTTTATTAACCTGTTTAGGGGAACCGGTATTAGCGGACTTCATGGAATTTTACCAAAACAGGGCGATGTTATTCGTCCAATATTATTTACCGGAAGGGATGAAATTGAAGCTTTTCAAACCGAAAATAATATTATGTTTAGAGAAGATAAATCTAATTTATCTGACAAATATTTGAGAAATAAAGTAAGACATAAGCTTTTCCCGATAATAAAAGAAATTGAACCGGATATCGAAAAAGTGATGCAAAAAAACATCAGCCGTTTTGCTGAAACTGAGACCGTTTACTTCAAAGAAATTGATGAAAAAAGAAAAATTGCTGTCAGAAAAGAAAATGAAAAAATTCTTATTTCGATTGATGAACTCAAAAAACTAAAACCTCTCAGAGCTTATATTTATGAGTTTCTTTTGCTTTATAATTTTAATTTTTCGGATGTTGAAAATATTATAAAAACGCTTGATGGTATTTCCGGCAAACAGTTTTACTCTCCAACACATCGTTTGCTAAAAGATCGTAATAGCTTAATTATAATTCCTTTAACGAATAAAAAAGTTCAGGAAAATTTCATCAATAAATATGATAAGGAAATATTATTTCCGGTGAGTTTAAAAATAAGAATCGAGAAAAGCAGTGAAATATCTTTTGACAAAAATATCGCATACCTTGATTATTCAAAACTTGAGTTCCCGCTTATTTTACGAAAGTGGAAAAGGGGAGATGTTTTTGTACCATTCGGCATGACCAGAATGAAAAAACTAAGTGATTTCTTTATTGATGAAAAATTATCAATTATCCAAAAAGAACAAATTTGGCTATTGTGTTCAGGTAAAGATATAATTTGGGTTATTGGATATCGAATTGACAATCGCTATCGTATTACAGAAAATACAAAGCAGGTTTATAGGCTTACTTTTCAGGGATAAAATTTAAAAATTGCATTGTAAAAAACACTTGGCGGTTGTGAGTGAAATAATGGAGTGATGGAGTAATGAATTAATGATATTCCTGTTATTTCATATATTTTGCCATTTCAAGATTTATTTAACTTACCAATTCTTATCAACGCAACCTTTCAAGAACTTCAGTTGTCAATTGAGTATTCTTTCATTAAGAAATAAGTTATCAGTTTTTAGTAATAGTCGATTTCGATTAATTAATACATGTTAACATTTGTATATAAAAATATCATTAATTATTTATTATTTTTGCATCCGATAAAAAGAAAATATATGAGAATGTTTAAAATTAAATCATTTTGGAAAAATATAGTAGTCTTAGTAATTATACTTATTTCGCTTCAGGGATTTTCACAAATTCTTGAACCTGTAAAATGGGAATTCAGTAAAACGAAGATTTCTGAGAATGTTTATGAATTGGTTTTTAAAGCTGAAATTGAAAACAAATGGCATCTTTATTCTCAGGATATTCCGATGAGTCCTCCTGCCACGGTTTTTACTTTTGAGCAATTCGAAGGTTTCGAACTTATTGGAAAAGTTACTGAAACTGAATCAATAGAAGAATACGATCCGAATTTTGAAATGACACTAAAATATTTTGCTCATGAAGCTATTTTTAAACAGAAAGTAAAAATTCTTACAGATTCTCACGCTACAATTAAAGGTTATCTTGAGTTTATGTCTTGTGATGACACAAAATGTTTGCCACCAAGCGATGTTGCTTTTGAATTTAATTTTAATATAGATGAAAATGCTGTAGTTTCAACCACAAGTAAGATTGAAAAAACTACTGAATCTAAAAAAAATGCTTCAGGTGTTGATGATAAAACGATAGTTGTATCTGATGTAGTGGATAATGAAAGTGAATCATCATCATTATGGTTATTTTTCTTTATTTCTTTTTTAGCAGGTTTTGCAGCAATTCTCACTCCTTGTGTGTTTCCTATGATACCAATGACTGTTACTTTTTTTATGAAAGGTAGCGAAAGCAAATCCAAAGGAAGATTTCAGGCTTTGGTTTATGGACTTTCAATTATTGCTATATATACAATTGCCGGTACTATTGTGGCAGTTACTCTTGGTGCCAATTTTGCGAACTGGCTGAGTACACACTGGATACCAAATGTATTTTTCTTTTTGATATTTATGTTTTTTGCTGCTTCTTTCCTTGGAATGTTTGAAATTACTCTTCCAAGCTGGATGATAAACAAATCAGATAAACAAGCTGATAAAGGCGGAATATCAGGTGCTTTTTTTATGGCATTTACTTTAGTTCTTGTTTCTTTTTCATGTACCGGACCTATCGTTGGTGCAATTCTCGTTGAATCAGCAGGCGGAATGGTCCTTAAACCAATAATCGGGATGTTTGGATTTTCACTTGCGTTTGCTATTCCTTTCACTTTGTTTGCATTTTTCCCTGCCTGGTTAAATGGTCTTCCAAAATCGGGCGGATGGTTAAACTCTGTTAAAGTTGTTTTAGGTTTTATTGAAATAGCACTTGGTCTTAAATTTTTAAGTATTGCCGATCAAACTTATCACTGGGGTATTCTCGATCGTGAAGTTTATCTCGCATTCTGGATTGTGATTTTTATTTTGATGGGATTTTATCTTCTTGGAAAATTAAAATTTTCTCACGACAGTGATTTGAAATTTATAAGTGTACCTCGGATTTTACTTGCAATAGTTACATTTACTTTTGTGGTTTATCTTATTCCCGGAATGATTGGTGCTCCTCTGAAAGCTATTTCAGGGTATCTTCCACCACAACAATCACACGATTTTGATTTGAATGATATTATTCGCAAGAATGTGAGAGCTATTTCTTATAACGGAAATTCTGAAAATAATAAATCAATTTGTGAAGAACAAAAATATAAGGACTTTCTTCATCTCCCGCATGGACTTAATGGATATTTTGATTACGAGCAGGGAATGAGATGTGCTAAGGAATTGAATAAACCTGTATTTATTGATTTTACCGGTCATGGTTGTGTTAACTGTCGTGAAATGGAAGCTAATGTTTGGTCTGATTTGCAAGTACTTAATCGTTTAAGTGATGATTTTGTTGTTATTGCACTTTACGTGGATGATAAAACAAAATTGCCTAAATCTGACTGGATTACTTCTGAATATGATGGGAAAGTGAAAAAGACTGTCGGGAAAAAATTTGCAGATTTTCAAATATCAAGATTTAATGTAAATGCACAACCTTATTATGTTTTATTAGACAATAACGGTGAAATTCTTGTAAAACCCAGAGCTTATGATCTTGATATAGAAGAATTTGTTGAGTTTCTTGATAGTGGAATAGAAGAATTTAAAAAGAGGTAGATCATTATTGAAAGTCGGAATTTTAAGATAGCCATCTGATGACTTATTAAAGGTGCTGAAAACCAATGATTTTTACATATTTTACCCAATGTTTATTTCAGCATTTAAAGATACTCCTTCATTATTGTTACCAACCATATAATACCAACTGAACATCCAAATTACCGATATATTTCGTTTCTTTTTTCCTTTCTCTGTGTTAAATATTATTTCCATCCGTACGGATGCAAAGAATATTTGCCTTGACAAAGAAAAAAATATTTCAAAATATTTATCAGCAATTTAGAAATTCAATTAGTATAAGTTGCTGGAATTGACAGAAAAGATTCATTACCTTTGTACGAAAGGAAACCAAATCAATTATTATGGATATAGAAGTAAACAAGCCAGAACCTATTGCGTCTGAAAAAAAAACAGAGTCGTTTAAACGTGGGACGGATGTTCAGTTTGCGATTGAAACATTAGAGGCCGGTAAACCCATATTAATAGCAGAATTTTATAATAATGGAATGATACTTCTTCATGAGTTACAGGCGCATCTGAATAGAAAATTTCCGAATAAGTCTTTTCAGGAGCAGCGCGAGTATCGGTCAGAATATCATAAGCTGTCAAATCTTATTTTAATAGAAATTGTAGATCATAAATTGGCAGTAAAGAAGTCTCCTTGGATTGGCTGGTTGGAAAAGCTTTATCCAGAAAAAAGTGATTTCTTGTTATCCTTTCCTCAAGTACAAGGATTAAATAGTGCTTGGCAGTGGTACCAAAATGGGATTTCTATTCCTGTGCTTCGAAATAAAATACATCCATATTATGGAACTTACTTTCCTACACGTTTCGATCATTTGCAACTTTTTGACAATTGGTTGAAACGTTACAAAGGACCTAAAAAGTCAGCCATAGACGTTGGGTTTGGGAGTGGAGTACTTTCTTTACAATTGATAAAGTATGGTTTTCAAAAGGTTTTTGGGACAGAAATAAATCCCAATGCGATTGTTGGATTTACGGAGTTTATGGGAGATACAAAGTTGTCTAGAAAGATAGAATTAGACTTTGGGCATCTTTTTGGCAAGTGGGAAAAACAGACCGAACTGATTGTTTTTAATCCTCCTTGGTTGCCGGAATCTCATGATTTCGATAGTATTGATGAAGCTCTTTATTACAATGAAAATCTATTCCCTGATTTTTTTGCAGGAGCAAAACAAAGGCTTTTACCTGAAGGAAAACTTGTGCTCCTATTCTCGAATTTAGCTCAAATAACAAACGTGACCAAAAAGCATCCGATAGAGAAGGAACTAGCCGAAGGTGGGAGATTTCAATTGGAAAAATGTTTTAAAAAATCCGTGAAAGTTGCTTCTGAGAAAACAAAACGAGATCAGCACTGGCGTTCTTCCGAAGAAGTAGAGCTTTGGGTGCTCACGAATAATACCATTTGCTTATAGCTAGTTTGTGTGCGTTCATAGGTTATTTAATCTTAACTTTTTTGGTTGAAATCAAATTTAATTATTATAATCAATATCTAATTGGTATTTATATAGTAAACCATCAAGATTGAATGCTGAAAATTTTGCTTTCTTTAATTTATTAAATTCAGGATCTATCGAATAGTTATTTGCAGTTCTAAAATCTACCTTTTCTAGTATGGTATTTGAAAATATTGCACCTGTTAAGTCACAATCAGAAAATACTGAAGCAGATAAATTTACTTCAGAAAAATCAGTCTCTTTCAAAGAGCATTTATCAAATTTTGTTTTCATCAACTTTGTGCCAAAAAACGTAGAATAATCCAAATGACAATTATAAAATGAAAAAGAGAACATAAATTTGTTACAATCCGAAAAATCAACACCTAAAATCTTACACTCTTTAAAGATTGCATTCCTAAAACCTGCCCCTTTAATTTTTGTCATCGAAAAGTTGCAATTTTCAAAAGTACAATCTTCAAAACTGTTACCAATAAGATCACTTTTTAAGAAAATACATGCCACAAATGTACATTTATAAAATTCTCGATCTCTTAAAGTCTGTTCCGTATAGTCAATATTTGTAAATGATTTTCTTTCGTGAATTTTTATTTCATTTGTCATTAAATTTATTTTTATACATTGTGTGTGCTGGTATTATCATTATGCAATATTTTTTATTTTAAACAGAAACTATAAACAATATCATCAACCATATCTACATTATGCATCATCCGAAATTTAGTTGATCTTACATACTGAAACCCGACTTTCTCCATTTTTGAGAGAGCAAGCTCTATGTTAACATCACCAGGATGAGGAATTGCAGCCGGATAAATGCAAATGATTCCATTTGGTTTTAATACACGAAAGAAGTATGAGAAAAGTAAATCCCAATCTTGTATATATTGTAAAACATCGAAAACAAAAATTGAATCAATGGTTTTGTCAGATATAGTAGTTGTTATTTCTAAATCGTCAATTTTCAGAAACTTAATAGCATCAGTAGTTGAAAACAGGGGAAGTCTTTCTTGAAGAATAGCCATTGCATTTTCGTCACATTCAACCGCATAAACACATCCCTCCTTTCCAACAATCTTAGATAAAGGTATTGTATATCGACCTTCACCACATCCGAAATCGATTACATAATCTCGATGTTTTACTCCTAAATCCATGAGCATTTTTTCTCCTTCACTTTGCAACCACAAAGTTTCATGCTTTGACATTTCCATCACAAATCTCCTGTTTTCCAATTAATGTTTATTAAAAAATTACTATCTTAAGGTCTAATTATTCCATCATTTTTATACATATCTACTATTGATGGGGCAGTAATTTTTATTCAAATATCTTTCTATCATCATCAAAGAGTTCTTTTGCCTTGATTGATTGTAAATAATCACTGTAGTAAAAAGTATCTGAGATCGATACTAATAAACTATAAGCTCCTAACCAGATATGTGTTTTAGGTTCTTTTATAGCAAAATCAATCAAAGATTTTATTTCACTTTGACGAATTAAATCTTTATCAAGATTTTCATCATGTCCCATCTTAACAATATTCCGTACAACAGATTCTGAAGGTCTCATGAATGTTGCGAAATTTTTCAGTTGGTTTTTATCTAAACTCTCAACAAATTTGATTAATTTTATGTTGCAATTTTCGACATTATGAACAAATTTATTCCTCAGTTCAGATAAATTATAGATATATTTTAAATTATCATCTCCTAATAATCCGGTCTCTTTTAAAAAAGCTAATTTCCCAGTTGCCTTATTGCTCATCTCTAATCGTGAAAAAATTTGAGTTAACTTTTTCTCATTAAAATGAAATACCAATAATGAAGTCATTATAGCTTCAATCAAAGCGTGAAGTTTAATTACAAATGACCAATCATCTTCATTTAATAGATTTTTGAAAAAGTCATCTTTTAATCCAATTTTATTCTGAAGATCGACTATTCCTTGACCAATTTTAATATCTCCCATTTATCAGTTTTTATTGCCCACAACATAAATATAACCGTAATATTCCGTTTATAACTATATACCTCTAATAGTTTAGTTTGTTAAAAAATTGCTATTTAGAAAATATATATTATAATTTTATTTTTTCAAATATAAAAAAATAAATAGATATCTTGTTTATCTAATTTTATATTTTTTAACCTTTTATAGAAATTTATGTTTAAAGATATTAATATGGTTTTCGTAAAATTCTATGTTTAAAATTTATAATGAATGTTACGTTTTTTGAAAATTATTATTTCTTTTTAGTTGTTTTATATACGGTGTTGGGACATGTTTTTTATTTTTTTAAACCATTAAAAGTTTTATAAGCCTTTCCTTCTTGAAAACCCTCAGTATGCCAAAACAGTTTGTTTTTTCTAATTTTCAATGCTATTGGTTTTTGAGGAATTTGCGGCCATTTTCCTTCATAACCATATTTTTGAAGACTATCATTTCTCCACTTATTTGTCTCATATACAAGATAAAGGGAATCGTTTAGGTAAAACCATTTACCAGTTATAATATTTGCACAAGTTGTTAGATCAAATAATGAATCATTTTTTATCTCTAACTCGGTACCTATTGCAAAGCTCGTATAACCTTGGATAAAATATTTCCAAGTCTTTTCAAAATAGTTTAGATCGTCTGATTTGTATGTTCCTATTAATTGAGTTTGATTGGAACAACTAAACAAGAAAATCAGTACTATAGATATTTGAAACACTTTTTTCATAATATGCCCCAACATAAATATAACCGTAATATTCCGTTTATATATAAATATCTCTAATAGTTTAGTTTGTTAAAATATTGCTATTTAGAAAATATATGTTAGAATTTTATTTTTTCAAATATAAAAAAAATAATTAGATATCTTGTTTATCTAATTTTATATTTTTCAACCTTTTATAGAAATTTATGTTTAAAGGTATTAATATAGTTTTCGTAAAATTATATGTTTAATATTTATAATGAATGTTACGTTTTTTGAAAATTATTATTTCTTTTTTTTGTCTTATTAACGGTGTTGCAACAACGAGCTGTGGTTGAATTACCCGCTGAAACCCGCATTACATATGACACTTTGTTACCAAACGTGTTTTATTCTTTCAGTTTTTTAATTATCATTTTATCGTCTGGTAAATATTTTTTATACTTCTTCGGTAAATCTTTTGTCAATTGATATTCTGCAACTCCTATTGGTTTATTTGTCGTTCGCAATGCGTATTCAACTTCTAAAGTGTCTTTCTCCGCACAAAGTAATATTCCAATTGATAGATTTTCATTTTCTGTCTTTTCAGTATTATCCAAAATTTCAAGATAGAAATTTAATTTTCCGGCATATTCGGGTTTAAATTCTCCAACTTTTAATTCAACTGCGACAAGGCATTGTAACTTACGATGATAAAATAAAAGGTCAATGAAATATTCTTTATTCCCTAATTTTAATTTGAATTGATTTCCAAGGAAAGCGAATCCTGCACCAAATTCCATAATTACATCACGAATTTTCTCAATCATTTTGTTTTCAAGTTCACGCTCTTTTATACCTTCTTTTAGTCCAAGAAATTCAAGGTTATATTCACTTTTTAAGGCTTCGTCGGCTTGTTCTGAAAGATATTCAGGAAGTGCTGTTTTAAAATTATGGGTTTTATTTTCAGGCAATGCTCTTTTGTATGCTTCTGCCTTTATTTGATTTAACAAAACATTTCTGCTCCATCCATATTCTTTTGTTGCATTCAGGTAGAATTCAGCTTCTTTATCATCTTTAATCTTTGTAAGTATCAGCAGATTTTGCCCCCAGGGAATTTCTGCGACAAGCTGTCGCAGTTTTTCATTGGTTGAATAACGGGAATAAAACCTTCTCATATCCCAGAGATTTCTTGCCGAATATCCAGTACTCTCTGGAAAATCTTTTTGTAAGTCATTTGAGATTTTTTCAACAACTGATTTCCCCCAAGCTTGTTCTTTTTGTTTTTCTAAAATTATTTTTCCAATCTTCCAATAAAGTTCAATATGTTCTTTCGTAATAGTTTTTACAACTTGAAATCTTGCAGCTTGGATTTCATGTTTTATTAATTGGAGAGTTCCCTTATAAATTTTACTAATCATCCGATTATTTTAATGGTAAAAACCAAAATTAGTCAATTTTATGATACTTATTTTTCTTTTCTTCAACATGTTTGGTAACTTAAGTATAACCGTAATATTCCGTTTATATCAAAATAGCTCTAATAGCTTGGCTTGTTAAAATTTTGCTATTTACATTAATCAGATTGGTAAAACGTGGATACATTTCCATGTTTGACCATTATTGCAAAGTTTCTCCTATTTTAACGAACCGCTGTATACGAGACCCGCTTGGTTTATCCTGAGCTTGCCGAAGGGTATTGGTGTGAGAGCTTCACCCTGTCAGTGTTTACTGATGGGGCAGGTTATTCGACTGTATGCCCGTGCTTTCTTTTCATCAGCGTTGGGGGAGCCACACTCTTTGACAAGTTTTAGCTTCGCTGATTTTTGCTGCGTTCGGCATAACTGAATGCATTCCGTTATGCTCTCACTCAACGCAAAAACTGGTTTGTATGGGAGGTTTTTCGAGCGACTTGGCAATGTGTATGGCTACTATAGGTTGGCTACAAAACTTCATTAATTTCACGGTTTAATAAGAAAAATAATTTAATTTAATTATTTTATTTAGATGCTTTACCTTGATTTGCTAACGAGTTCATAGCTTTATTAATTTTATCTTCATTTCCAAGATAATATTTGCCTTTAACTTTAAAAAATTCTGTTTTAGGCATCGTTAGCTATTTTTTTAATTATTGATAATAGTTTATTATTTTCTTCACGAAGACCAATAGAAATTCGATAATAACCGTCTATCCATTCATCAGATAAATTGCAAATATTAAGTTCTTCATCATTTAGCTTTTTACCAAAATCGGGGATATTTGTCTTTATCAAAAGAAAATTAGTCTTTCCTTGGAATACCTGAATTCCTGTTTTTAATAGTTCTTTTTCTACTCTTATTTTTTCATTCAAGATTTTATCTACATTTGCTGTCATATATTCAGGCTTTTTTAAGGCTTCAATAGCAGCAAAGAGTGTTGGAGTAGAAAGATAAATTGGAAAATTCGAAAAATGTTCTTTAAAATAATCACCCATTAACAGGTAACCCAGTCGAAGTCCTGCCAATGAAAAAGCCTTATCCATGGTTCTTGTTATTGCCAGATTGGGATATTTTTCAATCATACTCGCAAAAGTTTGTCCCGAAAATTCATAATATGCCTCATCTACCACTAACAATACATTTTTATTTTGAAGGATTTTTTCGGCAGTGCCATCGTCAATCAAAATTTTACCGGTAGGATTATTGGGATTATCAATAATTAATAGTGTCGGTTCATTCAACTCGTTTAATAAAAGATTCGGGTCTAATTTGAAATCAGGAGTAGAAATCTGAATCTTTGTTAATCTGCGGGCTTGCTTTAAAGCATATTTTGTAACAGGGAAAAATGATGGGCTTACCATAATTATTTTCCTGTCTTTTGAGAAAATGTTGATGATTTCCCGTAATAACAAATCCGAACCATGACTTAAAACAATTCGGTCAATAGGCACGTTATTGTATTTCCCCAAATATTTTTTTAATTCAATCAGATATTTTAACTCAGAATACCTGTTAATTTTTTCCAATCCTTTTTGGGCAGCTTTTTGAATATCGTTGCCTGGTAAATAAGGATTTTCATTTGTGTGAAATTTTAAAATCATTTTCCTTCGATTATAATTCTACTATACTATATTATCAATTGCTTCATAAACTCTTGTGTTGTAATATTTTCACAATTAAATATCAAATTCTTCACCTTGCTCTTTTTGTTTTCACTCAACAATTTCTCTGACAATGCATTAAATTTGTTGTCAAGATCTTCCATTGTCATAGGTTCTCTTGGGTCTCCTTTTGGAAATTCCAAATAAACTTTATATTCTTTATCATCATTTGTTACAATAACTACCTGCGAAGGTTGTTTCTCAGGAAACATTTTTTCGAATTCTTCACTTGGTTCTCCTTTAATCTTATAGATTAAATCTTTTAATACAGGATCGAATAATTTTTCTTTATCAAAACTTTGTGTGGTTATTTTCCTGTCAATAATAGCTCTTGCAACACAATATGGCAAGCTATGGTCAGCTGTTTCACGAGAATTTATTTCATATTTATTCTTATCAAATAAAATATCAACAGCTTTTGCAATAGCTGTAATTTTCACTTCTTTTATATTTTGTGGTTTAATGTTATTTTCTATTACAATTTTTAATGTTGCTGTGATATGAGTATGTGTCAAGGCTTCAGAAGGAAATGCTTTCATGCCGCATTCTAATATTTTAAAAGTTTCACCCAATCCTCCTGTCAGTTTATCTATATCCCATTCAGGTCCGAATACGTCCATAAATCCTTCTTTCCCTTCAAAAATTGCTTCTGTTCCGGTATATCCTTTTTTAGCCATTAATGCAGCAAAAACCCCGGATTGCACAGCCATTGGATCAACAGTATTTTTCATCATTGTTAATTTCCCTGCAGTAGGACAGCCAATAGTATGATTATGTGACGCATTAATACCGATAGCATTCATCATTTCATCTTCAGTAAGTCCTAATAATTTCCCTGCAACAATAGGAGATACAAATTGTGTTATTGTTGCATGATGCCATTTTCTTTCGCGTACTCCGGGAACAGCAAATTCACACATTCTCATTTCAAATTCGTATGCTAAAACAATTGCTACAATTGCATCTTTCATTTTAGCATTCATCATTTCTCCTGCTGCCAAAGCTGCCGGAATAATATCTGATGGATGGGACGGATCTTCTTTCCAGTATATATCGTTAAAATCTAATGAACGAATCATCAGAGAATTAATAAGACTAGCATTTACTGCAGGCATTTTATCGCCAAAACCAATAATAGTTGCTTCTGGCTTTCCTCCGATATTTTTATAAATATCATAAATAATATTCACATCTTTTGTATGAAATGCTCCATAGGCGCATCCGATAGAATCATACATAAACTCTTTAACCTTATAAACAACATTATCGGGTAAATCTTCATATTTAAGGTTTATAGCAAATTTTGCAATCTGTCTTGAAATTGTATTTTTCATAATATCTTTTTTACTGTAAAATACTTAGCTTTTTCTGTAAGCTGCGTAAGAATTTTAAAATCATTTCACCTCAATTAATGTTTCTGTTTTATATCCGGTAATTACTTTACAATGCCCTTTTAAAACTTCATCTATTTTAGCGTCTCCGGTATCCACTCTAAGGCATTCTAATCTGCTTATTTTATCCTCAGTTGCAACAACAATTAAATTTTCTTTCTCAATTAGTTTTATAACTTCCGGTGTAAATTGTTTACTTGCTCTGCCCAAAATAAAACCATTTCCTCCAATAGGTGTTAGGATAATTTTAACCTTATTGTATTTTTTAATTAAATCAAGCAATCCTTTTTCATTCAAGTCTTTTTCAAGCAATTCTTCATTGAAAACAGCATCTATACCCAATAAAGATTTTTCCACTCCCATTTTATCAGCAATTGTTTTTAAAGTTGTTCCGGGTCCTAAAATGTAAAGTGTATCTTTTTCAATATTTTCAAAAATATATTGTGCAATTTCGTCTTTGCTGATTTTCTCTGGTTTAGTTACATTAGAAGGTTCTTTTTTGCCTTGTAAAAGACTTAAGTTTTTCGGTACTTTCAGGTAGCCATATAATTTGGCTGCCAATTTTCCGTTCCTGAAGGCCTCTTCGTCAATATCAAGAACTTCTTTTTCGATAAGCTGCTCCGTTTCATTATTGATAATTTCTGCTGCAGCATATGTTGAAAGCGCAAAAACAGGACTAAACATTTTAACTCCCGAAGGAATTCCCACAACCGGAATTGTTAATCCCAAAACATCGTATACATCTCTTGCAGTACCGTCGCCGCCGACAAAAATTAAAAGGTCTATACTTTTTTCAACAATCTCCCGAATAATTCTTTTCGTATCATCCGCATTTGTTTCTTTTTCAATTTTAGATACGACTTCGTATTTAAAATCGAATTTTTTAATATAATCCTCACCCATTTTGCCTGGTGCAGTGATAAAATAGAGGTCTTTTCTGTTAACCAAGGCAAGTGTTTTTTCGATTTTTTCAGGTGTTGTTGGTTTTGCCCCTAATTCAATTGCTTTTTTATATATTTCGCCATCAGTGCCTTTTAAACCAACACTGCCTCCCATTCCTGCTATCGGATTTACTATTAAGCCTATTTTTTTCATTTTACTAATTTTAAAATGGAAATTATTTTTTACGAATGGGTCTTTTTAATGTTGCTTTTGTCAGCCTTTCCAGTTTATTATTTAAAAAAGCTTCTAAAGCGTCTTTTGCAACAACTCCTCTTGCTAAATAAAGCTCAGCATTTCGATCATCTAAAACATTGAATGCATTTGGACCTGTATTTCCAATAATAAAATACAAAACTCCTTCATTAACTAAATCAATTAATCCGGAATGATTATCATCATGCCCTTGATTAACTCTGGCCTCTGTTTCTTTTGTATCGCTATTGTAAATTAAATAATAAGGAGCTTCTCCAAATCTTTTAGCGATTTTACTTTCTAAAGTATCACTTTCTGTTGCTAATAATATTTTCATCTTATTTATTATTTAAATGATTATTAATATCTACATTTTTAAAATGGTCGGCAAAACCTTACCTCTGCTATGATCAGCCATTCCTTTTATATGGGTTAATATTTCAGGAGAGATGGGAACTTGTATTTCGGAAGGATTAAAATATACTTCTTTCAATCTGACAATTTTCATGTATAGCCGGAAAGGTTCTTTCTCGCTACGGGAAAAGATCAGGTTATCAGCCATTTTTTCCAATTGTGCAATTTCATTGATTTTTGCTGATGTACTAACAGAAAACAGATAAGTTTTATCAGTATTCGTTATAATTGTCTCTTTTATTTTTTCAAAAATCGCATCGCCATAGGTTGGGGAAAATAACAAAAGATTTAATGCTGAACAGAAAATTAAAATTCCAGGGCCTTCATCAGGTAATTTTCCCGAAGCAACATTTAAAACCTTTTCCCAAACTTCCGGTTTCACAAGATTGGCATGAATTAGTTGCTTATTTACTTCTTTATATCCTGATATCTCAGTATCAAGTTGTAGAAATATTATTTTTTCTTCATAATTTTGGATATCCAATCTGGCAACACGTTTTATGCTTTCAGTAATAAACTCCGAACCCGGGTATTGCAACGACATAAAAACAACACTTCCGCCATTTTTCAACCATGCGGAAACAAATGTTTCTCCAATAAGCGGTTTTCCCGACCCCCCCGGACCTGTGATTACAGTTGTTGATTTTATTGGTAATCCTTCAGGAATTAATTTATCAACCCAATTTATATCAGCTTTTATAGTTTTCATTTCTTTTTTTGTATTATGCTTCAAAATACATATTTCATCGATTTATTTTTTTTACAAGATTGTTTTCAATTTTTTATATTTTTTTATAGTTTCAGCCTCGAACGAAGGATTATAAAGAAGAGCAGATGGATGTGTTAATGGAAATATTTTCATCCCGTCTAAATGTAATAATTGCCCGTTTATATTTTTAAAACTCATTTCCTGTTTTAAAGGGTTTGCATGATATTTTATTAAAATTGAGCGAGTAGCATAATAACCCAAAGGGACTATGATTTGAGGTTGAATAATTTCAATTTCCTCATTCACAAAAGTGCTGCAAGATTCAATTTCGTTTGATTTTGGTTTTCGGTTTTTGGGTAATGTACATTTTACTAAATTAGTCATAAAGATCGATTTCCTTTCGATGCCAGCAGCTTGAAACAACCTATTTAAAACCTTGCCCGAGGGACCAATAAACATTTCATTCTCAATATCTTCTTTAGTTCCCGGAGATAAGGCAATAAACAGAATTTGGGCATTGAGGTTTCCTTCGCCGGTAAGTGCATGTTTTCGGGTAGCAGATAAATTACATTTTTCACAAACCCTAATTTTAGAATTAAGAGCGTCTAATGATTTTTGTTTTTCCGATAGTTTAATTTGATTTATCATTTAAGTGGCTATTGAAAATTTTCTCGATTTCTGTTACAATGTGATAAATTGCTATGGATATATCCGCTTCCTTATTTTCTATAAAAATGGATTTCCCCTTGTCTGCTAATTTTTTTGTTTTCAAGTTCAAGTCTTTCTTTTTGCTCTATTGTACTCATAATCTGTCTCTATTTTTAATAATACATAACTGTATAATAAACAGTGAATAGTCTATTATTAATTCTTCTTATTTATATATTCAACTCCATTTTCATCTACTTGAATATAATCTGATATCTTATAAAGGAAATTATCAGCTTCAGAAATATTTTTTATTTTTTTCAACATCAACCAAATTGGTTCATACCTTTTATGTCCAAGTTCTTTTTGAAGCTCAAGTGCTGATATTTTTTCACCTATAATATTCAAATAAGCTATGGTAGTTAACCAATATTTTAATGGTAAATTACTGTGTTCTATAATAGTCCCATTTTTAAGTGATGTTCTATAATTACATTCTTTACATTCAAAACTCTTCTTATCTTTTTTCCAATAGTGCTCAACACTCCCACATTTTTTACAAATAACACCATGTGCCTCTCGAATACATCTTAATATTTGACAGCAAGTCGATTCATCAGGAAAACACTTATAGAATTCAGATAATTTCATAATGCAAAGATAAAATATATTAGGTAATATTGCGGATAATTTCTAGTAAATATTATATGTGCAAAGTTAATTGTGGTCTTCTTTTTTTTGCCATATACTAAAGTTAAAATTTCAATAAGAGCGATGGCTAAAAGATAGCTCTTTTACAATTTTTAATTGAGTATTGGCATATGCGAAATGTTAAACATTCACGAACACCAATAGAAATAAACGATATGTGAGCTAAACCCGATAAGAAAAGACGTAGTCTAATCAGATTGGTAAAGCGTGGATACATTTCCATGTTTGACCATTATTGCAAAGTTTCTCCTATTTTAACGAACCGCTGTATACGAGACCTCCCGAAAGCGGGATTTAGTGGTGTGAGAGCTTCTCCCTGTCAGTGTTTACTGATGGGGTGGGCTATTCGATTAGCCGCTTTTGTTCTTCTAATACTAAGTATAATTGTTCTGGAATTTCGTATTTATTTTCTTCTGTTGTTAATTGAGATTTGTTCATTTCAATACGTGATTTCATTTCACCATTTGAAATACTATTATTCAATTCTACATTTGATAATAATGCTTCATAAACTGCATTTCTATTAGTCTCTTTACCTCCAACGTGATAAAAGTGTTCTTTTGTTGCTATATTACATTCTTTCCATATTTCAAAGATATAATCATTTGTTCTGTATTTATTGCTCAACCAAGTTGAAAGAATAAATTGTGCTCCTGATTTTTTTAATCCGTCTTGTAATAATTTTTCTTCATTTTCAGACCAAGAATCAAAATAATCAACGTGTCTCCCAATATATGGTGGGTCTGAATAAACTAAATCAGTTGAATTTATTTCTTTTAAAGTAACTTGAAAATCTTGATTTTTGAATGTGTAATCTCCATATTGAATAATTTGCGAAATATTTTCCACTTGATTGGTTATTTTTGTAACCAATGCTTGTGCAAAACGATTAGGCTTTTTACAAAAGGGAACATTAAAACCACCTTTTCTATTAAATCGCATCATTCCATTGAAACAGGAACGACTTAAAAACATAAAATCAAGCGAAGCACCATTTTCATTAAATCTATTTCTTACTTCATAATAATATTCGCCATTTGAACTTAATAGTTTTTGTCCTTCGTCTGTCAAATATTTACGAACAATCCCACTTGTTATTTCTTTATTTTTAATTGCGTTATAAAACCTTATCAAATGAGGGTTGCTATCACATAAAATTGCCTTTTTGGGTCTTACATTAAATGCAACGACACCTGTTCCCATAAATGGTTCAATCCAATTATCGTAATCTATATTTTCAACATTACTTGAAATCCATTCAACAAGTTTTGTTTTTATTCCTTGTGATTTTATTGGTGGCACAAATATTTTCATTTCTTTCTTCTCCTTTTTGCTCCTTTTGCTACAACTTTATCTATCAAATCTGTTCTTCCTTTGAATTCAAGAAAATCCCAGATATTTGTTATTTTGATTGTTTTACCATCTTTCAACATCGTGGCGTTTCCATAGTTCATCCAATATTCATCAAACCACTTTTCTCCGAGTTTGCTAAATACTCCATTTCCTGCTTTCAAATCAGAAATGTCTTTGATTGAACCAATATTTGCAGTATTTCCTGAACCTTGACTGTCACTTGCGATTTTCCATTTAGGCGCAGCAAAAAAATCAAAATCTTTAATTACTGATGTGATAGATTTAAGATTATCTATTTTTGTTACTTGCCTTTCTCCAATAGGATCTTGAACATTTCCGTATTGTTCTTTTATTTCATTTACTTGATAAATTTCAGTTTCAGATAAGTCATCTTCAAAATCTACCCGTGTATAAATGATACCTAAGCAATAATGTCCGGTATATTGATTGTATGGAAATTGAATATTTTTCTTTTTGTCTCTTTCTTTGAAGTAAGCACCGTGACTGCCAAGAGTAAATCCAGCCGATTTATTATTTCTACGAAATGTCGTTTTTAAATCAAGAGCAAATTTTATATTATCATCATTTTTATGAACAAATGTTAAGTCGGGATAATAATTTTGTTGTTCAGCCAATACAATTTTATATCCTGATTTTTCAGCAAATCTTAAAATCTCGGGGAAAATATGAATTTCAAGGATTTTAGAAACAATTTTTGTGTCTGATGAAATAGTGTAAATGTTTTTATAAATGTCAATAAATCCTTTAATTGTCCATTCCCCTGTTTCCGTTGAAATATACTTTTTCAGTTCTTTAACAAATTTATTGAGTGCTTTTTCAAACTCTTCTGTATATTTTATTTTTCTACTCATAAATATTTTTCCTTAATCTACAAAGATACTGTTTTAATATCCCTTTCTAAAATTGCAATTCAGTTTTTTCAATTGCGGCTAACATAAATATAACCGTAATATTCCGTTTATATCTAAATATCTCTAATCGCTACGGGGTTAGTTCCCCGCCGCTCTGCGGCGAATTCATAAACTTATTCCTTAGCGATACCCCGCTGCTCTGCGGCGGGGTAGTTCATTAGTTTAGTTTGTTAAAATATTGTTTAATACGCTATTGCTATTTAGAAAATATATGTTATAATTTTATTTTCTCAAATATAAAAAAAATAATTAGATATCTTGTTTATCTAATTTGGCTTAATAGACAAATTGGTTGCTCAGATGCTCTACAATCCTTTATATTTATAGTTTTACAGCAAATCAAATGTTATGAATAAAAAAAATGCTTTTATTGCTGTAGTACAATTACACGAAAACA
>Ga0307991_1000216_pt1 | contig 43067 bp, 28 predicted proteins | sample EllFjometagen131_FD_203146 | JGI IMG/M metagenome (GOLD analysis project Ga0307991, IMG submission 203146) | Marine microbial communities from Ellis Fjord, Antarctic Ocean - #131 | ecosystem: Environmental > Aquatic > Marine > Unclassified | place: Southern Ocean | collected 2014-10-08 | reverse complement strand
AGATTGACAGTGACAATGTTCAGGTTAAAACAAGAGGTGGAATTATGAATATAGGTTTTTCCCGGACTGATAAAGATTTATTTTCAGATATCATACTGGAAGGACCGGCTGTTTTTGTATTTGAAGGGGAGATAAATGTATAAACAATTAAATATCTTAATCATGAAAAAGCTACTTAAACAATCAATTGCTCTGTTTTTTTTCTTTTACGTTACATGTAATATCTCTGCAATAGCACAGGAGAAACAGGGCGAACTTAATGAAACGCTGGCTAGACTTGACTATCAAATGGAAAATTTGTCTCACCGGTTAGATCAAATTGAAAAAGCCATTGATGATATTTTTTGGTATAACAAAGTGGGTGATGTGGCATTTATCGATAAAGTTTACATGTATGGCCCTCCTTTGTGGAAAGAGAAGAACCCTGCGGCACAAGGAGCCGGTAATCCGGTTAAGTTCAGGTCATATGTTTTTATTCCGAAAAATATAAATACTGAAGCAAAATACCCTCTTATTGTCTTTCCCCATGGGGGTGTTCATAGTAACTTCACTACTTATTATGCACATATTATAAGAGAATTAATGGCCCAGCAATATATTGTTGTCGCTGCAGAATATCGCGGAAGTACAGGCTATGGAATGAGTCATTACCGGAAAATTGATTATGGAGGGCTCGAGGTTGAAGATGTTGATGCCAGCAGGGCCTATATGATTGAAAATTATGATTTTGTAGATGCTTCAAGAGTAGGTATTATCGGATGGAGCCATGGGGGATTAATCGCACTTCATAATATTTTTGATCATCCGAAAAATTATAAAGTTGCTTATTCAGGAGTACCGGTAAGTGATCTTATAGCCCGTATGGGATATAAAACTCAGGGATACCGTGACCTGTATTCAGCCGATTATCATATTGGTCAGACAGCCTACGAAAACGTTGAAGAATATAAGCGCAGATCTCCTGCCTGGCAGGCACATAAATTACAAACTCCTCTGCTCATTCATACCAATACCAACGATGCCGATGTGAATGTTCTTGAAGTAGAACATCTGATAAAATCGTTAAAAGCAGAAGGTAAAGATTTTGAATATAAAATTTTCGAGAATATACCGGGTGGACATTCATTTAACAGGATGGACACCAGGATAGCAAAAGAAATCAGGCTTGAGGTGTATAAATTTCTTGATGGTTACCTTGATCCACCGGAAAAACTGGAAACGTTACAGGATTTGCACAAAGCTGCATATGTGCATTGAGATAGCTTTTGTCTTACAGATCGTACAGGTCAATAAGGTAAACAAGTGAAGCAATAGCTGCACTTCCCAATTGCAGCTCCCTTTGGTTTACCGTTTCAAAAGTGTCATTTGCCGAGTGATGATAATCAAAGTATCGCTGTGTATCGGGAATATAGCTGATTAACAGTGTACCAAATCTACGTAGCGGACCGATATCTGCTCCACCACCACCTTGTTTGAACCAATGAATTCCATAAGGTTCAAAATATTTTTTTAATTCATACAGGTTTCCCAATCTTTCCCCTTCAGCGCTGAATCCAAATCCCAACGGTGACAATACTCCACGATCAGATTCAAGAGCAGCATAATGTTTTTCATTATGTTCTTCAGCCCACCTGGTATATTCTATTGCTCCACTCTGTGTCATTTCTTCATCCATAAACATAACAGCACGGATAGTTCTTTTAGGTTTTATACCAAGCACTTTAAATAATCTTAATACCTCAATTGACTGAATACATCCTCCCCCGTCATCATGCGCTCCCTCACCTGGTCCCCAGGCATCCAGATGACCTCCTATGGTAATAATCTCATCAGGAAACACTGTTCCTTTGATCTCCCCCACCACATTCGCTGACTCTGTTACCGGATAATTCTTACAATTTGTGATGAAATGGAATTTTAACTCCGTATCTGTTTCCAGCCACAGGCTCAGTGTATCTGCTCCATTAGTGCTTATTGCCACAGCAGGAATACAGGGACTGTTTTCGTTATATCTGGTAACACCCGTATGTGGCACATCATCATGTGCCAAAGTAAGAGACCTTACAACTACCCCCGTTGCCCCATAATTTGCTGCTGCTGCCGGTCCTGCGGTACGCTGCGAAGCTGCCCCGCCATATGCTGAAAAAGTATTTTCTAAAGTAGGATCCATCGGGCGATTAAAAAAGACTATCTTTCCTTTTATATTTTCTATTCCCAAAGTTTCAAGTTCACCAATACTTTTCACTTCAACAATATTTGATATCACTCCATTTTTACCAGTCCCCGGAGATGCTCCAAGTGCAGAAACAGGGACTTCCAATTCTCCGAATTGCGATGATACTATCTTGCCAAATTCAACTGTGCCTCTTTCCCAGTGAGGAACAGTAACTTTCTGTAAAAAAACACGTGAAATACCCATCTCCACCATAACCTTCCTTGTAAACTCAACCGCGGCGGCGGCCTCAGAAGTACCGGCAATTCTACCCGCTGTGTTCTTACATAAAAACCTGAGATTTTCATATGCCTTATTACTGGTAAGAGCCTCATTAAAAATAGACTTAACAACTTGATCCGATGAGGGCTGAGTGGCTGAAGGAAATAAAATAATTGCAGCCAGAATAATGGTAAAGACCAGCTTTTTCATATTATTACAGATCAGGCATCAATATTAGCATATTTAGCATGACTTTCAATAAACGCACGTCTTGGAGGAACTTCATCACCCATTAATATTGAGAATATCCTGTCAGCCTCTGCAGCACTTGCAATCGTGACCTGACGAAGAGTTCTGTGTTCCGGATCCATAGTAGTGTCCCAAAGTTGATGGGAATTCATCTCGCCCAAACCTTTGTACCGCTGAATATGTACAGTATTTTCTTTGCCTTGTCCCAATTCCTTTACAACGTTCTTCCTTTCCTCTTCAGACCAGCAATATTTTGCTTCTTTTCCTCTTTTTATAAGGTAAAGCGGAGGAGTTGCTATATAGAGATATCCCTGCTTAATAAGGTCCAGCATATATCTGAAAAAGAAGGTCATAATAAGAGTAGTTATGTGGCTTCCATCAATATCAGCATCAGTCATAATTATGATCTTGTGATATCTTAAACCTTCAAGATTAAGTGCTAAACTATCCTCTTCTGTTCCAATAGTAACACCAAAAGCAGTGAACATATTTCTAATCTCTTCATTCTCAAACACCTTATGCTGCATTGCCTTCTCAACATTTAGTATCTTACCCTTTAACGGTAAAATAGCCTGAAATTTCCTGTTCCGGCCCTGCTTTGCAGTACCACCGGCTGAATCACCCTCAACAAGATATATCTCACTTTTTGCAGGGTCTTTATCAGCACAATCGGCTAATTTTCCGGGCAAACCGGCGCCAGACAGTACTGATTTTCGCTGAACCAGTTCCCTTGCTTTTCTTGCAGCGTGTCTTGCTGTAGCAGCAAGCACCACCTTTTGAACTATAATTTTGGCATCCTTTGGATTCTCCTCAAGATAATGTGTGAGCAGTTCACTCACAGACTGATCAATAGCCCCCATAACTTCAGAATTACCCAGTTTGGTTTTTGTCTGTCCCTCAAACTGAGGTTCCTGTACCTTACATGATATAATAGCAGTAAGTCCTTCACGAAAGTCATCGCCCGAAATATCAAATTTAAGCTTGGCAAGCATTCCTGACTTTTCAGCATAAGCTTTAAGAGTACGTGTTAATCCCCGCCTGAAACCTGCCAGATGAGTACCCCCTTCAATTGTATTTATATTGTTAACATATGAATGGATATTTTCAGAATAAGAAGTATTGTACTGAAGGGCAATCTCAACAGGTATGTCATTCTTAGTTGTTTCAATCTGAATACAATCTTTGGTCAGCGGTTCCCTTGATTCATCAAGAAAATTCACAAATTCCTTTAACCCTTCCCGTGAAAAAAATTCTTCTTTCCTTACCCCACCATTTCCATTACCATTCTCATTTTCGTTCCCATTACCATTCTCACCGGAATTTCTTAAATCAGTAATCGATAAACGTATGCCTTTATTCAGAAAAGCCAGTTCACGAAGCCGTGTAGATAGAATCTCAAAATTAAAGGAAGTAGTAGTGAATATTGTATTATCAGGGAAAAACGTTATTATCGTACCAGTAATATCCGTATTGGCAGTTTTTCTGACATTTTCTAATGGTTTCCCTCTTTCATATTCCTGGATATATACTTCTCCGTCACGATGTATTTCCGCCTTCAATTTCGCAGATAATGCATTTACACAAGAAACACCCACACCATGAAGTCCACCGGATACCTTATAAGAATCTTTATCAAATTTACCTCCCGCATGAAGCATTGTCATTACCACTTCAAGAGCTGATCTACCCTCTTTCTCATGCATATCTACAGGGATACCACGACCATCATCTATTACAGTAACAGATCCATCATCGTTAAGTGAAACTTCAATTTTAGTGCAATACCCTGCCAGTGCTTCATCAATCGAATTATCAATTACTTCATGTACAAGGTGGTGTAAACCTTTAACACTTACATCACCAATATACATTGCAGGACGTTTTCTAACAGCTTCAAGCCCTTCAAGAACTTGAATGTTCTCTGCTAAATATTTTTCTCCTTTAGAGTTATTTTTTTTCAATTCCATTTTTATTTTATTATACATTAATCAACAAAATCCCAAAATTTTTAAGGGTTCCTGTAAATACCACATCTCCAATACCTTATCAAGAATGAATAATCAACTGCGATTTCTTATCTATATCATCAATAATAGTGAAGTCATTTTATATTAACCAGGGGATAATAATGAAATTTCTATTTAAATGATTATCAAACAATTAACAGCTTATCCCTACTACATTTTTTGATTCACCAAATATAGTAAATTTCGATGATTATCAGGTAAATAAAAACAAGAAAATCAGTGTTTTTTCAACAAAAGATCAACACTTTTGTTAATAAAGGAAATTTATTGCTAATCTGTTATGTAAAAAGTTAGTAATTAGGTAAGTAGTTGAAAAATTGTGAAGTAGTGTTGCTACAAAGAATAAGTAATCCCTCCCATTACTAAAAATCCCTGGCCGGGGTACTGGTTCCATTTCTGGTATCTTGAAGATGTAATATTATAAAACCTCAGGAATGCAGATAGAATCTTTGTGTATCGGTATTCAATTCCAAGATTGATATCAACTATCCCATCAAGTGTGAGTTCATTAGCACCTGAGCTATCATAAGTTTTAACATACCTTTTACCTGAACCAATAATATCAGCATTAACCAGAATCTTTTCACGGAGATTGTACCTTGTTGAAACAATTAAATCCCACGCAGGTTTATGCCAGGGCCGGTTCTGATCTGTCATTGCATATTTGTAATAATTTCCGCTAATAAACAGGGATAAATTATCTATCGGTTGAGCTAGAATTTCGCCATAGATTGTCGAAAGTTGCACATCATCATACTCGGTATAGAACTGATTACCCAGATCATCTAAAGTATCATTTACATAGAAATACATATCATTAACCAGTTTGTAAGAGGCTCTCAGCTTATATGATAAGGAGGAATTGATATTCCCGTTTAATCCTCCATACATATTAAGTTTGTGATTGGTGTTTCTTACTTGCACTCCGGATTTTACCCAGGGGTTTTCCCATGCAATTTTTTGAAAATTATTTACTTCCAGATTACCTGAGATACCAAAATAAGCATTGAGCAAATTATCAACTATAGCAATTTGTAAAAGTGCATCAGGGTAAAGATGTGTCGCTGTTTTATTATCAATATTTTCAAAAATTGCATCCACACCGGCTTTAAGCTTCCACTCGGTTGTCTTTTTCTTAAGCCATGGGCTTAACCCGATAATATTACTTTTTCGTGCTGTTAAATCTCCGGTTTCATCAATATAGTTATAAGAAAAATCAGTCCCAAATAAAATATTTTCCCGCAACAGACTGAACTCACCGGAAGTAAAAACGTTGTTTTCAGTGTAATTGAATTTATCGGCAAAATAATTATACTTTACCTGTATATTATAGTTTAAATGCTTTGAATCAACATAACTGGAACGGTATCTTATCCGGGCATTGACTTTCAGAAAATTTTGTTTTATAGCTTCCTTTTCAAGTAATGTATCAACCAGGATTGTGTTATATCCGTAATAATAAACTGATCGATTATCCATACCTGCACTTCCTGACAGAATAGAATTATCCCAAATCCTTTTGCCATATAAACTAAATTCATCATTTCCGTAACCGGCAAAAACTTTTTCGTCATTTTCAAGCTTTACTTTATAATTCGATGAAATATGCCTGGCGTAAGCTCCCAGGGAATATTCTTTTGATCTTTTCTTATTGATACTTAGCTCAGCCAGTGGAGTTAGATAATTTCCAAATCCCATTTTCAGGTAGGTTCCATATAATTCAGTTAACGGATCATCTAACAACTTTGCTGCTTTAATTGGCCGGATACTGTATTCAGCACTATAAGGTTTAGGAGATATCTTATAATTAAAATCGGGAGATAATTTCATAGTATCCTTAAGCGAAGGAAGGAGGTTGATTTTGAAAGCGTCAAATAATGAAGGAGCATAAGGCTGTACAACCCTAACTTCCTTCCTGATTATTTCCTGAGAATAACCCATGGAAAAAACCATCAATATTAAAATAGTTACAATGTATTTCTTTATAACTGACATGCTGAACATACTCCTGTCGTTTTCACTATTTACTATTTACTATATACTATATACTACTTACTTTCCGCTTCTTCTACCTTCAAACTATCCGTTTCCTCTCCTTCGCCTTCAAGACCCTCCACCATTTTCAACTTTTCCTGAGCTGATTTAATAATCCCGTCATCTTTTACTGTATAATAATCGAGTAAACTAATTAATGTATGTCTTGCCTGAAAAATATCATTTTTCTGTACACTTACATCAGCAAGCAGAAGAAATATTTTAGCCATCCAATACGCGTGAGGTGAATTCTGTTCAATAAATTCAAACACCTCTTTTTCAGCTTTTTCATACTCACCAAGTCTAAAACTTATCTCTGCAACATAATATTTTGACTCTGCGCCCAGCTCACTTTTTATCTCAGATGAAGTTTGTTCGAAACTACTTCTCGCTTCTTCCATTTCCCCAAGGGTATATTGCGAAAAACCTTTCTTATAATAAGCTTCTCTGGCTGTTTCTTCAGATATAATACCGAATGCCACTACTTTTTCAGCTGTCAGTATAGTATTTTGATAATCCTGAAGTAAATAATAACAACGCATCTGTCCTGTTACTGCACTAAATTTATCATTTTCATTATCGGCCATATTTTCCAGAAGAGCATAATATTCAATTGCCCCGGCAAAATCCTTCTTTTCAAAAGTTATACTGCTTGCATTTATTAAAGCCTTAACAGTGAAAGCATTTACGGGACTTTCAATAAGATACTTATATGAAACAAGTGCACTATCCAAATTCCCAAGTTTCATTTCGCATTCAGCTTTATAAAAATGAGCACTTAGCAGAAAACTGCCATTTTTAAATTCATTGATATAATTGGCTAAAACCTCAACAGCTCTTTCACAATCACCCGACATATAAAGGTTCTCGCCGGAAACATAAGTAAGTGAATCTTTTTCTGTCGGACTAACTCTGGCAAAATCGCCCAAACTTCTTGTATAATCAAAGTATGTCTCAACATCATTCATTTCCACATAAACAGTCTTCAAACCGGTAAGTGCATTCTTTGATTCGATACTGCCAGTATAATTCTCAACCACCTCTTTATAAAACTTAATCGCTTCACTGTTATCACCCTTGTTATAGTGAACAAGACCCATCTGAACCATTGTTTTGGGAACATAACTGCTATTAGGATGGTTATCAAGTATCATCTGGTAATTAACCAGTGCTTCACCAGGATTTTCCAATATGACATATGCTTTACCTTTTTCAAACAAGGCATCATCGAGATATGATGATTTTGGATATTTCTCCAATAACCTGGATAGTAAATCGATTTTAATCTGTTGCTTTTTAAGAAGCCCCTGGGAAAAAGCATCTTGAAACAGAGCATAGTCTGTGCCCGCTACATTAAGGTCAATAACCTTCTGATAATATTCAGATGCTTTAATATAGTCGCTGCTGATAAAGTAACAATCGGCTATTCTGTTGTATGCATCTCCTTCTATTCTTTTATTTTTTCTACCTTCTAATCCAATAAATTTTCTGAACCACCGGGATGCACTCGTGTAATCTTCCAGGTTAAAATATACATATCCAAGATTATAGTGTGCCAGTTGATATTCATTAAGTCCAAAAGCACCCGGGATCAGCATGAATTGGTTATAATCATCCCCTGCAAGCTTATATTCCTTAGAACGGTAATAAGCCTCAGCCCTCCAATAATATGTCCTGGCTTTAAGCTTGCTGTCAAACCGGTCGAATTGCAAAGATTTATCAAAAAGACTAATCGATTCATCAAATTTCAGGTCACTATAAAACTCAAGCCCCCTGTAAAAAGCAACCTTTTGATAAGCTCTCTTCATCCTGTCGCTTTTTTCCATAATCTTTTCTAAAGAAGCAAGAGCATCACGATAATTTCTTGTATTCATATATGCCATTACCAGGTAATCATATGCCTCATCTAACCTTGAAGAATAGGGATATAGTTTTATATAAGTATTGAAAGAAGTAATTGCTTCATTAAAAGGAGAATATGAAAGCCGATATGTGATCTTCGCATAATTAAACAGGGCATCTTCCTTTATAGCAGGATCATAGTCGAGTTGTGAAGCGAAAGAGAAAGCCATCCTGGCCTTATTTTCCTTATCTAAACGCAGGTAACAATCTGCTAAAACATAGTAAGAATTCTGGCTCAATGCGTCTTTCGGACCAACAGCTTTTTCAAGATAACTTATTGCTTTATCGTATTCTTTCGATTTAAAATAACAAAAACCTAGTTCATACCTGTCCTGCCGGGAAATATTTTTATTCTCTTTCATAAATTTCTCAAGGGGAGATATAGCCTCGTCATACATGGCTTTTCTAAAGTAGGCATCTCCAAGAAATTTAGCTACTTCGGCAGCTCTGCGTGGAATTGCCCCGGCAAGCAATGGTGGAGCATATTCAATAATTTCATCATATTTTTTCTGTACATATAGTATCTGAACTATGTAATATGGAACAACAGGACCAAATACTTCATCTTCCTTAAGCCGCAAAAACTCCTGCCTTGCAGTTTCGTAATTCTTGTTTTCGTAAGCAATATGCCCGTAATAATAAATAGCCCTACTCGTATATTCTGACTGAATATCTTTTATCTCATAAAAGGCAAGACCGGCTTTTTCATAATCACGTATCTTAAAATAACTATATCCTGACAGGAAATATAACTCAGATAATTCATCATCATTAAGATACAAGCGATCAACCTGTTCAAAATAACCAATTGCTTTACGATAGCTCTTTCCTTTGTATTTATATTTCGCCATTTCAAATATTGCTTTCCTTGCCAATAGAGACTCCGGGTACTGATCAATAAACCTGGTCATTAGGTATTCAGCATCCTCGTTAAACAGGTTAATTGCACAAATAGCCGAATAATACTGAGCTTTTGTTTTTAATTCACTTTCCAGGTCGCCATATTCCGAAATAGCTTTAGTGAAGTGTTGTTGAGCAGCACTATATTTCTCTTTTTCAAATAGCTCATATGCCCTGGAATATTCACTGTTTCCGTATTCAAATGAAACAGGTTCCTGAGCATTTGTCAGTATAATGATGACAAAAAATAAAAATGAAATTAAAAGAAGGATTCTCCTCATAATTCGCATACAATACAAATTTGAAATTCGGTTAAAATTACTTAAAAAACGAAACGAATTGAAGATTATTATTCAATTTAATTAACAGTTGATTGTTAATTACTTATTTGTCATTATTATTCCCGGTTAATGGAAAATAGTATATTTGAGAAAAGAAAGAATAGAACACAGTCGGCAGTCGGCAGTCAGCAGTCCACAAAAAAGTAAATAACAATACTCTACTGTAGTACAAATGTTTGTGATTTTGATATTTGAATTTGATTATTATTTGTTATTTATAATTTGATATTTGGAATTTTTTTATTCAAAATTGTAGTAATTTATGTATAGACACTATATAAGATTCTGTTATGTCTGAAGAACCAATAATAGTATTTAAAGATTGTTCCATTTTTCAAACAGATAACCTGGTTTTGTCTAATGTCAGTTTCAATCTGAATCCCGGTGAATTCATTTACCTGATCGGCAAGGTAGGGAGCGGCAAAACAAGTCTTATAAAGACAATAAATGCACAAATACCTTTAAGAAAAGGTGAAGCCATGGTCGTCGGTTTCGATCTCACAAAACTTAAAAGAAAACAGGTGCCTTATCTCAGGAGAAAACTTGGTATCGTATTCCAGGATTTCCAGCTGTTAACTGACCGGTCGGTGGAAGCTAACCTTGAGTTTGTGCTTAGATCAACGGGCTGGAAAGACAAGAAGATTATACGTAAAAGAATAAATGAAGTACTTGAAAAGACAGAACTTTCATATAAAAGTTTCAAAATGCCTCACCAGTTATCTGGCGGCGAAAAGCAAAGAGTAGTAATTGCACGGGCGCTGCTAAATGATCCGGAGATCATTCTTGCCGATGAACCAACCGGTAACCTTGATCCGGAAACCTCTGAAGAAATTATCCGGACACTGATGGATATCAGCAAAGCAGGAAGAGCTGTTATTATGGCAACACATAACTACACCCTGGTAAAAAAATTCACCTCACGTACTCTGAAATGTGAAAATGGAAAAATTTCTGAAGTTGATCATGGCGAAGAATTTGATTTTACAGGGATGATGGAAGAGTAAAAAGGCGAATTGGTTAATTGGTTAATTGGTGAAGAAGAGAATAATGAATATCGATTAACGAATATCGAATTATGAAGTAAGGAAAGGTAACGGGATAACCTTATTATTTTTAACATTCATTAACCATCTTATAATCCAGGACAACCGGTTAATCAGGAGACCGGGATAATCAAAATTCTTTCCGCCAAAACTTTTATAAAATCTTGCTAAATTCTCATTATTACTTCCTTCAAAATCTAAAATCAGTTTTTTTCCTGCATTCTCTTCAATAAAACGGTCAAAAATTCCATACATGGCTCTCTTTTCCCGTCCATCTTCAGTATTGGCAGAAAACAGGAAAATCGTACGTTTGCGGTAAGTTATAAAAAAAGCTCCCGTAAGTAATTTGTCTTTCTGGTTTTTTGCAACAAGCATCCTGCCTGTTCCTTTATCAATTGCAGTATCCATTACTTTTTTCAATCCGGAATAATGAATATCCTTTATCTTTGGCAGGGTCCTGCCCATATTTGATCTGAACATCCTTATTAGGAGACCGCTATCTTTTTCTTTATTCAAAATGATATTTTCATCATTGAATTTCTTAAGATTTCGTAGTGCATTCTCTGAATAATTATTTCGTATAGCTTCAAGATTTTCAGACAAATCAAGCTCAATATTGGTATTCATTTCAACCTTAAATTCTTTTCCGGTAATCCTGTTTGCCCGGTTCAGCTTGATATCTACATACCTGAAACGTTCCCGAAGAACTTCCAGAAAAAGATCGATGTCAATATATTCACCAGGGTTCCTTGAAAAAGCACCCAGTTTCTGGTTGAAAAATGGCTGGTATAAATAGTTAATTCCAAACTTTTTCCCTGAAGTAAGAGGGAATACGGTTTCATAATCATTTTTAACCAATGCTTTCCATCCGGGATGAACGGCATCAAGATACCATGAAAGAGCATAAATAAGTCCATGGGGTGACAGGTTTATACAATCATCCCATTTTTCTTTATTTATTTCCTCATGCTGCAGGTATTTGATCATACGCTGTCAAGGCTTTTTATCATATCCAGATATACCCTGCTCCATCCCTCCCATTCTCCTTTCTCGCTGAGTGAAGAGTTATGCCAGAGGCTTATAAATGTTCCTTTTACACTTCTGACTCTTTTAATAAAATATTCGATTTTTACCAAAGCTTCCTCCGGCTCAAGTTCCTTATACTGGTTTAAGGTACCATCCATTAATTGGAAAGGGAAAATCTTCAAACCGGTTTGCTCTTCTTTTTCAAGATCGTAAAAATAAAACGGATCAGCAATCCCAGCCCGGAAACCGGGTTCGGATGCAAACCCCATTGTATAATCTTCTGTGATACCAAGTTTTATCAAATTCCGGTAAGTATCAGGAAACTTAAGCTTCAGGAAATGCTGGCGGCTTCTCTGAACAGGTTTCCCGATAATATCAAACAAAACATCATATTCCTGTTTCAGAATATCAAAACTATCATTCGACCGGTAGGAAGGGTGAAGCCCAACCCCGGTTCTTTTGGCAAAACTGGTTATCAGCTTCCTGTAAGCACGTCCTGAGGGTTTAATATTCTTATCAAATTTCCCGGTTTTCCCAACCTGGAAAAAATATACTGACTCAACATTGTACTGCTGATGTATCCTGTGAAGCATTTCATAGGTATCATACGGATCTCTTAACTTCCCAAAAACCATCTTCAAACGCTCTTTCCCGCTATGAATTCCGAGTCTTGAAGGCGCTTGAATAACAGAATTGAGTGTACGTAAAATACTCTTATGAGCAAGAGCAAACGGCTGGTCAATATCAATGGTTAATCTGGCATTGAATGATCTCTTTTTCAATCTTAACCGCGGATATTTAGTTTTTAATAACTCCCCAAGCTCCAGAGCCCAATAGTTTACAACCGGATGATCAAGAAAGTCATTCTGATATGCAATACTGTCCCGTGGGTCATAACGACCATGTTCATCAACATCATGCGGAAGATATTCTTCATAACGGGTAACTAAATAGAAAGCAGCAGAAAAAGGATCATATGGTAGGTCAGGTCCTGATCCGGTAATAAAAAAAACTGTTTTATTTTTCCATACAGGGGCATAAATATCCTGTTCGCGAATACCTGTCTCAAAAAGCAAACCGGCAGGTTTGATCCAGGCACTATCCGGTATATTGGCGGATGAATAGTTTAATTTCGGGACTGTATCATTAATAAATGAATCCCTGGAGGATAATATCTGAAAATTTATACCCAGCAACTCATGCAATATCAAGCGACTGATATATTGAAGCCGGGGAGTGATCTTTTCAGAATAAACTAACATGAGACTGGTTACTGGTTACTAGTTACTGGTTGAAAAGTAATGATTTTATGGAGATTGTTCAAAAAAATAGAAGAAAATTATTAACAGTTACCGAATAAACCTTACATATCCAGTTCCACAACAGTTATTCCTGTTCCTCCCCGCTGAACATGTTCATCGTGATATTTTTTTACCATATCGTTTGCCTGGAGCCAATCTCTTACCAGTTGTCGTAAAATACCATCACCTTTTCCATGGAGAATCCGAAGGGTTTTTTCTTCAACCATAATAGCTTCATCAATAAAACTTATTACTGTTTGAAGAGCTTCATCTCCACGTTGCCCGCGTATATCAATTTCAGGTTTAAAATCAAGTTTCCGTTGATGCAGTTCATGTATAAACCCGGTTGAATTGACTTTGCCAGAAGTTCTGGCGGTACTATCCTCGCTGGTTTTTTGAATTTTACCTATATCAACAGTAGTTATCATATTACCAAATAAAACAATAACACTTTTTGATGTAACTTCAATAACCTCACCCGTTTTGTCCATGCCCGTCATTTTTACCTTATCACCTTTACAGATAATCTGCTTTTCCGTTACCGGCTTCTTTTTCTCAGGGTCCTTAATAATATCCGGTCTTCTCCTATGCAGATACTTTTGTTGTTCCCTTACCTGTCCAAGTCGTTTTTCAAATTCCTTTTCTGTTCCGGTTTTTTGTTTTGTCGCTTTGTCCTTAAACTCATCCAGTTTTTTTCTGATTTTCCTGGTTTTTTCTTTCTCTGCCCCGGCTTCTTTTATTTCACGTATAGTTTTTTCCACTATCCGGTTAGCATCGCTAAGAAGCTCCTCTGCCTCTTGTTTTGCTTTTTCAATAATCTCTTTCCTGAATTTCTTAATTGAATCCAATTCATCAGAATATTTTTCAACTGTTTCTTCCAGTTTCTTTTCCGATATCCTGATACGATCCCTTTTCCTTTCCCAATACCGTTTATCCCTTACAACATCTTTAAGGTGTTTATCAAAATCTACGTGTTCTTTCCCAACCTTTTTTTGTGCCTCGTCAAGAATATTTCCCGGGAGTCCGATTTTGCGCGCTATCTCAAATGCAAAAGAACTGCCGGGTTTACCAATTTCTAAACGGAACAAAGGCTCCATAAGGTGATTATCGAAAAGCATTGCTCCGTTCTCAATACCATCGGTTGAAGCGGCAAAGTGTTTCAGGTTTGTATAGTGTGTAGTTATAACCCCGTAAGTACCTGTTTCATTCAACTTCGCAAGTATTGATTCAGCTATCGCTCCTCCAAGCATAGGCTCAGTACCGGTTCCGAACTCGTCAATCAGGATCAGAGTTTTTTCATCTGCATGTCTGGTAAAGTATTTCATATTTACCAGGTGCGAACTGTAGGTACTCAGGTCATTATCAATCGACTGGTCATCACCCATATGAATAAACAGGTGATTAAATATTCCTGCTTTTGAATCTTTGTCCATCGGAACCAATAAACCACACTGCAACATATATTGTAAAAGTCCGGTAGTCTGGAGACAAACAGATTTCCCGCCGGCATTAGGACCAGAGATCACAATTATCCTTTTGTCCGTTGTCAGACCGATATCGAGTGGCACAACTTTTTTTCCGGCATTCTTAAACAAAAGGAATAGCAGAGGATGAACAGCATTTTGCCAGTTAATTCCCGGATTATCTGATAAAAACGGCTTAACACCATTAATTGTCCGTGCCATTAATGCTTTAGCCCTGATAAAATCAATCAATCCGAGGAAATTGAAAGAATCGTTAAGATCATCAATATAAGGGCGCAGGAAGTCACTGAATTCAATTAATATCCTTATTATCTCACGTTTCTCAGCATATCCCAGCTCCCGTACCTCGTTATTAAGTTCAACTATTTCAGCCGGTTCAATATAGGCAGTCTTTCCTGTAACAGATTCGTCAAGGATCACTCCGTTGATCTTTCTTTTTTTTCCGGCATCCACCGGGATAACCAGTCGTCCATCTCTCACAACAAGTGAAACATCCTGTCCTACCAAACCGCTCTTTTGGGCTTGTTTAATAATTGAGTGTATCCTACCTGAAGCCTCCTTCTCCTTATTCGCAAGGGTTCTGCGGATATGTGCCAGCTCGGAGGATGCTTTATCCCTGATCTCTCCTTTTGCAGACATGATCCTGTTTATCCTGTCGTGAATTGCAGGAAACACTTTCAAATATTTTCCAAGCTCTCGTAACCGCGGGAAACGTTCATTATCAATGTTTAAAAGGTAGTGGTTTACTAATTTAATAGTTTCGAGGGAACGCTTAAGGTCAAAGAGTTGTTCCAGTTCAGGATGTGACCCGCTGATAAGCATCTTTTTGAGTGTTGGTCTGAGATCGAAATAATTTTCAAGTGGAAACGGTTCCCCGGTTTCAATAAGTTGTTTAAACTCATCTGCCTGATCGATCCATAGTCTGATCTCCTCAGGTTTAGTTGAGAAACAGATTTTCTCACATCTTTCTTTTCCAAGCGGACCAAGGCATTTCTCCGCCAGCAGCTCTCTGACCCGGTCGAAACCAACCTTTTTCTCAAAACTATCGGGGTATATCAATTTTGCTTTTTTTTGTGATTTGTCAAAACAACCCGCCTGGCGGGTAAAATATTTATTTATGCAAAAATACAAAAAGAGAAGTAACTATTCAGTGTCTGAATAAATGATTGAATGCTTAAATGCATAAATATATAGAATGCTAATATCTAAAATATTAGGCAAATTTCATCATACCATACATTATTAGTCTGCCAATCCCGAAAAATATGAAATTGAAGATTTCTGTTTTTCCGGGACTGTAGATTACCAAGTGCCGACTGATTAGTTACATAGAGAATTAAATGGAATCCGTCTTTTCTTGGATTTATAATGATTATTTTGTAATTTGCGGTAGAACCTATATTAAACTTGATACAAAAGCCTGGTTATATTAATAAATTATATAAAATTATTAAGTGCGCTGCACTAAAATAACTGAAACCTAAAAGAACGGTCATGAGTGTTTTCTCAACCTTTTTTAATGTATTGGTTCTATGTGCTGTTATGATAATTTTATCACAAAAGAGTTCTGCACAGCATTTAGAATCCGGACTTAGTGAACCTATGAAAATCCAGCGTATTAGATCGCCTGTCGAACTTGACGGTTTAAGTAATGAAGCTGCATGGGAAAGCATTAAATCACTGCCGATGGTTATGAGATCTCCAAATTTTGGTAGTGAACCATCAGAGCACACAGAAATTTTATTAGGCTATGACGATAATTACCTTTATGCAGCAGGTCGATTCTATGACAGTGAACCTTCTAAAATACAAGCAACATCTTTTAAACGCGATATTTGGAACTATACTGCAGATAATATGATCATCGTCATTGATGCATTCAATGATAATGAAAATGCAGTAATGTTTATGACCACACCTGCAGGAACACGAACAGATGTGAATATATTAAATGATGCTGAAGGAGCACCATCAAAGAATGTAAACCCAAGCTGGAATACATTCTGGGATGTAGCAACGGTGTGTAATGATGATGGGTGGTTTGCAGAGATGCGAATTCCTTTCTCAAGTATTAGATTTGAAGAAAGAGAAGGACAAACTGTAATGGGTATAACAGCTTCTCGGTGGATTGCACGTAAATTCGAAAGTGACATTTCCACTTTAATCCCGGAAAAGTTTGCTTTTTGGGGAGCTTTCAAGCCATCGCAAACTCAAAAGGTTCTTTTTGAAGGTGTCAAAAGACACAATCCTCTCTACATCACTCCATATTTGCTTGGTGGTTTAGGACAATTAAATGAACTCAATAATGCTGAAACAGAATATAAAAGAACTGACAAGTTTGTCCATGAAGCAGGATTGGATGTTAAGTATGGGCTTACAAACAATCTTACATTAGATGTTACCTTAAATACGGATTTTGCACAGGTGGAGGCAGATGACCAAATGATAAATCTTACACGTTATTCATTATTTTTTCCTGAAAAAAGACTTTTTTTCCAGGAACGCTCCGGCAACTTTGATTTTAGTTTTGAAGATAAGAATCGTCTTTTTTACAGCCGGCGTATCGGAATACATGAAGGAGAACAGGTGCGAATCTATGGTGGTGCCCGGGTTGTTGGCAGAGCTGGTCCATGGGATATAGGATTTCTTAACATGCAAACTGAAAAGTTTGAGGATCTACTATCAGAAAATTTTAATGTGCTACGGCTGCGTAAACAGGTAATTAATCCATACTCTTATATTGGAGGCATGGTTACTTCAAGAATTGGAAACAAGGATAGCTGGAATACTACTTATGGAATTGATGGTATCTTCCGTTTGTTTGGAGATGACTATTTATCACTGAAATGGGCACAGAGCTTCGAAGATAATGAGAAAAACCAAGTTGTTTCGTTAGAGCCCTCAAAGATATATGTAAACTGGAACCGGCGAAGTAATAAAGGACTTGGTTACAATCTTAGTTACTCAAGATCTGGTGATGATTTCAACCCGGGTATTGGATATGAACGGCGGGATAATTATACTCGTTTTGGTGACAGGGTGCAATATGGATGGTTCCCTGGTGAAGAATCTATATTACATAACTATAAGATTTTCTTTGAAGGAATTACATTTATTCGTAATATGGATGGGAATATTGAATCTTCTAATATAGGTCCTGGATGTGAATTCGAAACCAAGGCAGGTTCATCCGGTTCAATTTCAATTAAGCAATTCAAGGAAGATATTACAGAATTATTTTCATTTTCAGATGATGCTTATATTCCCACAGGCAGTTATACATTCTATGGTATTGAAAGTAGTTTCTCAACACCTAAAGGAAACCCTTACAGCATTAAAACAACTGTTGATGCTGGTTCTTTTTATGATGGCAAGTGTTTTACAATAACCTTAACACCATATGCTGCTATATCCAAACATTTGCAATTAAAAGGTATGTATCAGGTCAACAGAGTAGAGTTTCCCGATCGCAATCAAAAGTTTACAGGTCATATAGGACAACTAAAAATATCAGCATTTATGAATAGCAAGCTTTCCCTCATTCCAATAGTCCAATACAATAGTGCTATTGATAAAATTATCACCAACATAAGGTTCAGGTACAATCCGCAAGAAGGTCATGATCTCTACATAGTATATGATGAAGGTCTTAACACATACAGACAACGTGAAATACCGGTCCTGCCCCGTACAAGTAATCGTACAGTCTTAGTGAAGTATAATTATACCTTTAACATTGGTTTATGAGATTCAGGAGAAGTTTAACCAGCGATAGCACATGACCGCTATTCCGTTGGTGCTCCTTAATCGCAAGTGAAGGCTACGTTATACACTTTTTAACACCAAAATTATTAACCGGAAAGATCAATCTGGATTAATATTATTGTGAGAATTGTGGTTTTCGTGCAAATTACCAAGTGTAATAAACGGACTTCGGATATTATATTTATTAAAAAGGAATATTATATGGAATCTGATTTGCTTGGATATATAATGATTATTGGTATTTTGCGATAGAATATAGTATGCTACCCGGGGATATTTAAAAATTTATATTCACTTTGAAATAATAAAATGAAAAATGACAAAAGAAAAATTTGATGCAATAATTATTGGTTCAGGTATTGGCGGCTTGTCGTGTGCTGCTTCACTGGCAATGTGTAAATACAAGGTTTTGGTATTGGAAAAGAATCTGTTCCCCGGTGGGTCAATGAGTTCTTTTACCGAACCGGAGACCGGCAACTGGACCTGGTCACCGGGGGTGCAATGGGTCTGTGATTATTCAGAAACCAGCGTTGACTATATACTGCTGAAAGCTATTACAGACGGAAATATATCCTTCTCTCCACTGGACTATGAATGTCAGATAAAATATTTCCCCGACCTGGATTACCAATTTACATTTGTAAATGATAAAAGTAAATTGTTGGAAAAGTTGAAATCTGAGTTCCCTGATGAAAGTAAAAAGATTGATATTTACTTTAAATACCTGCGTATTCTTGAAAAAAAATCAGGGATGTTCTCGCTTCCAAAAATGTATTCGCCCGCAATTGCTAAAATTATGTTCGGAGCATCCAGGGCATTTAAAGTGCTGCCTCATATGGATAAATCTGTTACAGAAGTTGTGGATACTTTCTTAAAGATAGAAGATAAGAAACTGAGAGCCATTTTATTGTCTTTCTCCCACTACTTCGGGATACCGGTTGACGAAACGCCTTTCCCATTTTATGCATATGCTCAGAATATGCAGTTTAAGGGAATGTTTTACCCGGACGGTGGAGGACAAGCATTGGTAGATGCACTGGTAGCTTCAATTAACCAAAAAGATGGAGAAGTCCGTCAGGCATCAGGTGTGAAAAGGATCATTTTCAAAGATAATAAGGCAATTGGAGTGGAGACAGAAGATGGGATCGATATTTTTGCGGACACAATTATAAGTTCCATTGGAATTAAAGAAACTTTGTTCGGGCTTGTTCCGAAGCAGGAACAACCAGCCCGTTTGGTCAAAGCCCTGGAGAAGCATAAATCTGTTCCTTCATTTCTGCTCTTACTGGTTGGATTTAAAGGTGATATTTCATCTTTTGGAGTCAAAAAATCAGCATACAAAACAATCATCGGTGATCCTTCAACAATGTCCCGCAATCCTACAGAAAAAGGATGGGTATGTGATGATGTGACAATCTCATTCCCTTCCCTTCTGAACAAAGAACACCGGGATCCAAACTATCATATGGCTGAGATTCATCACGAAACCAGGTATGAGTACTTTGAAAAATTTGAAGGAAAACAAAATAGCGATGAGTATAAGCAGATAACGGAACAGATCACAAAGTTTTATCTTAATCACCTGAATGAGAAGTTCCCTGGAATAATTGAGTATGTAAAATATTCCAAATTGATTACACCATTGGACGTCAAAAACCTTACTCATCATATTAATGGATCAATGTTTGGTCTTGATATTCAAAAAGCTGATAACCCGGAATTATCACCCAGGTCCGGCATGAAAAACCTGTTCTTTACCGGCGAAGATATTTTTTCCCATGGATTAAGCCCCCTCAACGGTGTTATAACTGCCAGTGTTGTTACGGGCAAAAATCTGATAACGAGGTTCAAAAAAAACATAAAACAATGAATAAGAAATGACAGGCATTCATTGTAGGAATATGTGAATGCAGGTGGTCCTTTGTTGTTCTATATACCATGTTTTTTCATTCTTCGGTATAAGGCAGCCCTTGCAATTCCAAGGTCTCTGGCAGCATTGGTAATATTCCCACGGTTATGATTGATAGCCTTCAGGATAATCTGTTTTTCGTTTTTATCCAGGTCAAATGACTCCTCGCTTTGAGTTTCTGACACTGAATAACCTGGCACAAACAGACTTGAAGGAGATAACTGACCGGAATTACCAAGTATTATTGCCCTTTCAACTACATTTTTTAATTCCCGGATATTACCCGGCCATGGATAATTTTTTAGCTTACCAATTGTGTTCTGGCTAATTCTGAGTTTGGGTTTATGATATTTCTGTTTAAACATTTCCAGGTAATGATCAATGAGCAATGGAATATCATCCTTCCTTTCCTTTAGCGGGGGAACATGTATCTCAACCATATTTATCCTGTACAAAAGGTCTTCCCTGAATCTTCTCTCATTAACCATTTGATGCAAATTCCGGTTTGTTGCACAAATCAACCGGATATTTACGGGGATTTCGATAGCTGATCCAATTCTCGTTATTCTCCGGTTTTCAAGAACACTCAGCAGTTTTGCCTGCATTGGAATTGAGAGATTCCCGATCTCATCAAGAAATATTGTGCCGCCAGAAGCAAGTTCAAACCTTCCAGGCATATCCTTGTAAGCGTCAATAATAGCACCTTTAATATGACCGAAAAGTTCACTTTCCAAAAGAGATTCAGAAATGGCTCCGAGGTCAACATTCATAAAAACATTATCCTTCCTGGCAGAATTTCGATGGATTTCCCGTGCAACCAGCTCTTTACCCGTTCCGTTTTCACCCAGGATTAAAACATCCGCATCCGTTTCCGATACCCTGGTTATCATCTCTTTAACTTTCTTAACCGGATAAGAATTACCAACAAATACTGAATAATTTTTATCAATATCCTTAGAAAGTTTTTCGCAGATTTCCTGTAACCGGAAAACTTCAGCACTTGCCTTTTCTAGCCGGATCTTTCCTTCATGTTTTTGCATAACCCTATTTTATAATTTTACAAGTATCCCCTTTACTCCCTCTATTCCCTCTATCCCATTCTCCCATACGATAAAGATAAACAATTTGTATTATTATCGAACAATTACTGTCCTGTTTATAGTACATTTTTTCATTTGTTACCATATACTAAATTTAGCTATATTCTTGATTTTTAGTTCATAACAATAATTAGTTTAAGTTTTGGTCTAGTTCTAATTAACGTACAGGATAGAAATCTTCCCCCTCTTAATCTCCTCCCCTGTCCTGGCAAGATAGCCAGGTACAATTCCCTTAGAATGTTTTATTCTGATTTATTTTGGTAACAACCAGGATTTTGTATATTTACATAAGAGATTTACAACAAACCAGAATAAAAACCGGATTTTGGTTGTCACCGGGATCAGGTTATGGTATTAAAAAGATTTAATGCCGGTAAATGATTACTTACAAAAAAAGCAGCACCACATCTTAAAAGAAAAAATGTAACTCTATAAATCAACTAACTTAAAACTATATAATTATGAAACTTCCATGTATCATTAATCCACAAACAAAAATGATTAAATAATGATTGCACAACAGTATCCGGGTTTTTCCACATGGAAGTTCACGAGCGGGTTTGTGCAATGGGTTATTGTGGGAGCGAGTAACCAATACCACAGAACTTGAAAAAAGGTAGAAAATATAAGTAACCTTGTCACTAACATAAAATATTTAAACGTATGAAATGGATGAAAAAAAAACTAACAAGCAGTTCTGGAACCCCCATAGTTGACAATCAAAATGTAATGACTGCAGGAAAAAGAGGACCAATGCTTTTACAAGATGTTTGGTTTCTTGAGAAACTGGCACATTTCGACAGAGAAGTAATTCCTGAAAGACGTATGCATGCAAAAGGTTCAGGAGCCTTTGGTACTTTTACAGTTACGCATGATATTACAAAATATGCAAAAGCGAAAATCTTTTCTGAAATCGATAAAAAAACAGAAATGTTTGTACGATTCTCTACTGTTGCAGGAGAACGTGGAGCAGCAGATGCTGAAAGGGATATTCGTGGATTTGCCATGAAATTCTATACCGAAGAAGGAAATTGGGATTTAGTAGGAAATAATACACCTGTATTTTTTCTAAAAGACCCTGTGAAATTTCCTGATTTAAACCATGCAGTAAAAAGAGATCCACGTACAAATCTACGTAGTGCATTAAATAATTGGGATTTCTGGACAAGCCTTCCAGAAGCGCTTCATCAGGTTACAATTACTATGAGCGAACGAGGCATCCCATTATCATATAGACACATGAATGGATACGGTAGTCATACATATAGTCTTATCAACAGTAAAAATGAACGGACTTGGGTAAAGTTTCATTTTAAAACACAACAAGGTATTAAAAATCTTACAGACCAGGAAGCTGAAGCTGTAATAGGGAAATGCAGAGAAAGTCATCAACGAGATTTATTGGAAAGTATTGACAAGGGTGATTTCCCAAAATGGGATATGAAAATTCAAGTAATGACTGAAGAACAAGCTAAAAAATGCAAATTCAATCCTTTCGACTTAACAAAAGTATGGTCGCATAAAGAGTATCCACTAATTAACGTTGGATATTTTGAGTTGAATAAGAACCCTGAAAATTATTTTGCAGATGTTGAACAGGCTGCATTCAATCCTACGAACATAGTTCCCGGAATTGGATTCTCCCCTGATAAAATGTTACAAGGCAGATTGTTTTCATACGGTGATGCACAACGTTATCGACTGGGGGTAAATCATTATCAAATTCCTGTAAATAAATCAAGATGCCCTTTCTTAAATATGTTTCACAGAGATGGACAAATGAGAGTTGATGGGAACTATGGTTCTACATTAGGATATGAACCAAACAGTTATGGTGAGTGGCAAGAGCAACCCGAATTTAAAGAACCTCCTCTTGAAATTAACGGAGCTGCCGACCATTGGAACCACAGAGAAGACGATGATTATTACACCCAGGCAGGCGATTTATTCAGATTAATGAATAAAGACCAACAACAGGTTTTGTTTGAAAACACTGCAAGAGCAATGGGAGATGCACCAAAAGAAATAAAAGTCCGTCATATTCAAAATTGCTTTCAAGCCGATGAAGCATACGGAAAAGGTGTTGCAACAGCATTAGAGATTTCAAAGTAGGAAACTCTTCTTAGCAAAAGTCAACGTTGCATTAACGTAATATCCATCTCTTTCCAAAACTCCAACCAGAGCCTTTCCAGAAGTGCTGGCTACCCTGTCAAACAGGACTGTATTGCTAGATCTAAGTGTAAACTTAGTTTGTATAAGACCAATGCGGACTAAACAGCTAAAAATGCCGGTGCCCGGTGGAATAGTTGTTTCCTATTATGATTATGTTGAAAGGCGAATGGGAGAAATAATCTGTCAACAGATACATTATTGATAAAACACAACAAATCAGATACACCTATTCATACCTCAAACTTTCAGCCGGGTTTCGGGTTGCAGCGTTCACTGCCCGAACAATAACTGTTAATAGGCCTATGAAGGATACCAATAATGCAGCAACCAGAAAAATCCACCATAAGACCTCTGTTTTATATGCATAGTTAGCAAGAATCCTTTTTATAATAATCCATGCTACCGGACAGCCAAATATCAAAGCAATGCCAACCCACTTCGCAAAATCCCGGACCAGAAAGAAAATAATGCTTGTTACGGATGCCCCATTAACCTTACGAATCCCAATTTGTTTGGTGTATTGTTCGGCTGTAAATGATGCGAGTCCAAATAATCCAAGACATGAAATGAATATACTCAGAATGGCAAAATATTTCACAATATCCCCGATTTTACGTTCCGGGCTATATAAAACATTAATATCATCCTTGTAAAAAGAGTATACAAAGGGATATTCAGGAGCGAATTTTCTTGCGGTTGCCTGGATATATGAAATAGTGTTCTGAGTATCTTCAGGATTGATTTTAATAACAAGGTGGTTATACCATGGCCTGTACATCCTCATCGCAAGGGGAATAATAAACTCTCTTAAAGGTCTGTGGTGAAAGTCTTTTACCACTCCAATGATTTTCCCCCGGCTGAATCTTTCCGGAAAATAAGGATGCTGGAATTCAACCGGATGGCCAATAGGATTTTCTATTCTCATCCGTTTGTATGCCGTTTCATTAATGATATAGGCAATGGAATCATCACCGGCAAATTCTTCTGAAAAACTCCGTCCATATAACATTTCCATTTCCATGAGTTCAATCAAATCATAATCCACCATCATATAATCTATTCCGATTCCTTCATCATTCTTATTTCCCTTCCAATCAAGTCCGACATGCGCAATTACATTTGTAGGTAGATTTGATACACCTGAAACATAATAGATGTTCGGGTTTTGTAGTAAATCGTTTTTTATGTCATCAAATTTAGGTGCCATTATCTCAGTAAACGGCAAAACCAGGATATTCTCTTTATTCAATCCCAGATCCTTATTTTGTATATACCAGAGTTGTTTGTAGATAACAGTTGTGCATATTATCAAAACAACAGAAATAAAAAACTGGAAAATCACCAGGATGTTTCGCAAGGTAAAGTTTCCCGGGTGTTGATTTTTTTCACCTTTCAAAAAATGAACCGGTTTGAATGAAGATAAGATCAAAGCCGGATAGCTCCCTGATAATAATCCGGTGAATATTAATATAGTAAGTATCGACAGAATTAGCACTGGATCAAGATACTCAATCTCAATATCTTTACCTGCCAGCGTGCTAAAAACCGGCCGAAACAACTCTACCAAAACCCATGCTATAAATAAAGCGATAAAGGAGAAGAAAGTAGATTCACCAATAAATTGTTTGATGAGTTGTAATCTACTAGCTCCAACAATTTTCCTTAATCCAACTTCCCTGGCTCGTTTTGCAAATCTTGCTGTTGATAAATTCATATAGTTTATACAGGCAATTATTAAAACCAATATAGCAATAATAGAGAAGGTGTAAACATGAATAAGTTTGCCCGGAACACCATTTTCATTCAGATAGATCTCTGTTACATTTTGTAAAACCGGATAATTAGTATTTTCCGGATCAATAGTTCTAAAAATTCCCTCGATCTTCTGATTCACTTCCTCCTCAGTAAATTTATCATGGATCATTATATAGGAAGGGTAATCAGATGCCCAGCTATTCCGGCGGTATTCCGGGACATGATCCATATGAATCAGCATTGTAAATCTCATGTGTGAATTCTTTGGAGGATCCTTTATTACTGCTGTTACCGTTAGATCAATATAATTGAGTATATTCAACATTTTACCAACGGGGTCTTCATCACCAAAATATTTTCTTGCTATCGATTCTGTTAAAACGATAGCATCCAGATCGGGCAAAGCAGTTTCTTTTTCTCCTATAACAAATGGAAAGGAAAACATCTCAAAAAAATCAGGATCGACCAGTTTAATCTCATCTTCGAAAAAGTGTTTTTCCTCATATCTCACCATTGCGTTAAATGACCAATAGTGCGTAAATGAAATAACTTCCGGGAATTCTTCTTTGAGTAATGGTGCCAAAGGAGTTGGGGAAGTTGTCCAGATAAAATCCGGGTCTTCATGGTTTCTTGTATTTATTCGAAATAATTGATCTGCTTTATCATGAAACCTGTCGTATCCGATTTCGTCCTTTACCCAAAGAAAGATCAACATAAAACAAGCAAGCCCCATGGATAAACCTGTAATATTAATTAAAGAAAAAATCTTGTTCCTTAATATGCCCCTTATGGCAGTTTTGATGTAATTTCTAAACATAATTTAATAAATATTAAAATTATTATCAAATGCAAAATCTTAAAATCAATTGTTGTACCAAATATGTACTCTTTTATTTATCAGCTACTTAACCAATAGATCAGTTAAGATTGTGTTGGATTTTCCAACACATATGTCCGTTTTTATTACATTTGCAGATAGAATGATCAAAAAAAAAGGTAAAATATTAATAATAGACGACAATGAAGAATTGCTGATTGCACTTAAATTGATCCTGTCTCCCCACTTCCGGGATATCGTCACAGAAAAAAAACCCAACTTAATCCCGGGACTTATCCGGGAAAACACATTTGATGTTATAATATTAGATATGAATTTCAGTGCCGGTATTCAAACCGGAAATGAAGGAATATTCTGGATGAATATAATTCTTGAGCAAGACCCATCTGCAACCATCGTTTTTATAACAGCGTACGGGGATGTTGAACTGGCAGTAAAATCCCTGAAAGAAGGTGCAACCGATTTTATCCAAAAATCATGGGACCAACAGAAAATTTTATCAACGATTCTTTCAGCTTACAAACATAGGCAGTCGAAACTCGAAATTTCAAGTTTGCGGAACAAGCAAAAACATCTGAAAGAAAAGATTGAGAGCGAATACTATGTATGTATCGGTAACTCTCCAGTAATGAGGGAAGTATATGTAACCATTGAAAAGATAGCTAAAACAGATGTAAATATTTTAATACTCGGAGAAAATGGTACAGGCAAGGAGGTAATTGCACGGGAAATTCACCGCAAATCAAATCGTGCAGGTGAAATTTTCGTTAGTGTGGATGTTGGAGCGTTGAGTGAAACCTTATTTGAAAGCGAATTATTCGGTTTTAAAAAAGGGGCTTTTACAGATGCAAAAGAAGATAAACCCGGAAGGTTCGAAATAGCCTCAGGAAGCACATTGTTTATTGATGAAATCGGAAATCTCTCTCTTTCACTTCAATCAAAACTCTTATCAGCAATTCAAAACCATGAAATCACTCCGTTAGGTTCCAATACTCCGATTCCGGTTAATATCCGGTTGATTTGTGCTACCAACCAGCCTATAACCGAAATGGTTAGTGAAGCCAATTTTCGTGAAGACTTAATGTACAGAATTAACACTGTGCAGATTGAAATACCTCCTTTACGGGAAAGGATTGAAGATATACCTGTTTTATCCCGGTTCTTTCTGAACCAATACATGAATAAGTATAAAAAGAAAAGGTTAATACTTAGCCCGGTTACTTTAAAGGAATTACAAAAACATAGATGGCCCGGGAATGTAAGAGAACTTCAGCATGTGATTGAAAAGGCAGTGATATTAACCGATTCAAATGTTATAGAACCTGAAAATTTATTATTACAATCTGGGAAAATTTTACATGATAAACCGGTTTTATTTAATCTATCAGAAAATGAGAAAGAGTTGATTAAGCTGGCATTGGAAAAATTCCGTGGAAATATCAGCTTAACAGCAAAAGAACTTGGTATAAACCGGTCAACACTTTATGAAAAAATTCAAAAATATGAATTATGACCGATTCAGATTAGCTGTCACCATACAAGCAATTGGCATTGCCCTGACTCCACTTATCTTTACCTGGAGTATTACAAAAGAGTACACTCTGGTAACAAGTGTTTCTTTAGTTTTTATCTGGATATTCCAGGTATCATTTCTGATTTATTATGTAAGAAAAACTAACCGTGAACTGGCAGGGTTTTTACAATCCCTGGAACATAAAGATTATACCCGTAAGTATAGTGAAGAAAGAGGGGAAAAGACTTTTAAAGAAGTTTATAAAGCCTTTAACCAGATCAGTAAAGCTGTAAAACAAGCCAAGATTGAAAAAGAAAGCGAGCATCATTATTTTTTATATACAATTCAACATGTGGGAATCGGATTAATTTCTTTTGATGAAAAAGGGAAAGTGGAAATATATAATGAGGCTGCCTCACAGCTATTTAATAAAAAGCATATTAGAAATATACAAGACCTTGATAAAGTAAAACAGGGTTTATCAGATTATCTTTCCAACCTGAAACATAACCAAACTGATCTGATTAAACTTCAGGTTAAAAATGAATCCATTCAACTATCTGTAAAAACTGTTGAATTCAAAATTGAAGGAAGAAAAATCAAACTCATCTCCCTTCAGAATATCAGATCAGAAATTGAACAGGGCGAGGTCGATGCATGGCAAAAATTAATTAAAGTATTAAATCATGAGATTATTAACTCGTTGAGTCCTATTAATTTACTTTCCTCAACATTGATCAATTATTTTGAGCAAAATGGGAAGCCAAAACCCGTTTCTACAATTGATAACGATACTATTCACAACTCCATTGCAGGACTTAAGGCAATTGAAAAAAGGAGCAAGGGACTGAAAAGGTTCATTAAATCGTATGGAAGTCTGACTATGGTTCCAAAACCAAAATATTCTACTTTTCGCATTCAGGAACTTTTTCAGAATATTTCAACTTTACTGAAAGATGAATTATTAAAAAAGAAAATTGTTATAACATTCAGGGTACGACCTGAAAATCTTTTTTTAATTGCCGATGAAAAATTGATAGAACAGGTATTGATCAATCTTATTCAAAATTCCGTAAAAGCACTTGAAAAAACTTCCAAACCAAAGATAAATTTATTCGCAACTATTCAGGATAATCATCATAAGATTGAAATTGCGGATAATGGCGATGGCATTACAGAGGAAATTCTAGAGAATATTTTTGTTCCTTTCTTTTCAACCAGGAAGAGTGGGACAGGAATCGGATTAAGCATTTCCAGACAAATAATGAAACTTCATAAAGGAACTATTGCAACTCGATCCCAACCTGGTGTTGAGACGGTTTTTAGCTTAATATTCTAATCCAAAAAATCGCCGGTATACTTTTTCAGATAGTTTATAGTCAATTTATTTTTATTTGGGATTAAATAATAATAGTAAATATTGAACCTATACCAGGCTTCGAGTCAGCAGCAATTGTTCCTTCGTGTAACCTGATTATCTGATTCGATAAACTTAAACCAATTCCCGACCCTTTTCGTTTGGTAGTATAAAAAGGAATAAAAATCTGACTTTTTATCTCTTCTGACATTCCTGCTCCGTTATCCTTTACCTCAATTAGTGCTCTTTCCTCTTCGTATTTACTTATTGTGATTCGTATTTGAGGTTCTTCAGTATTTTCCAGAGCTTCCATAGAATTTTTTATCAGATTGATAAAAACCATATCAAGCAGCTCAATATCACCCATAAAGCTCCATTTTTCTGACAAGGCTTCAACTTTGAAATCAATATTTTTTTCTTCTGTTTGTGTTTTAAATAAAATTTCTATCCTGTGAATTAATTCATCCGACTGAATAGGCTTAATATCAGGTGGAGGAATTCGTGTAAGCGTTTTATATGCTTCTGTGAACTTCATTAGTCCTGAACTCCTGTCTATAATAGCTTCAAGGCCACTTTTTAATCTATGTTTGGTTTTATCATTCAATGGCTTTTCCTGTTCTTCTTCAACTATTAATAACTCATACAAGGAAGAACTCAATGAAGAAATTGGAGTAACAGAATTCATTATTTCATGTGTAAGAACACGGATAAGTTTCTGCCATGCTTCCAATTCCCTTTCTTCCAATTCTCTGCGGATATTCTGTGCTGAAATTAGTTTAAAACGTTTATCCTTCATTTTAAATTCCGTTGCACGGATAGCGAGCGAAATGTTACTTCCCTTTTGTGATACTTTATATACGAATTGTTCCCCTGGTTTGATCTTTTCAACCAGCTTTATAAACTCCGGACCCAATTCAGTGATTTTGCTATTCTTTCTTATGGGAGGTGAGCCAAATAACTCCCTGAAAGCCTGATTTACAAGATGAACCCTGTCCTTTGAATCATACGATAATATCCCGACTTTAACATGATCAACCAGAGTATTAAGATAGTGAAATTGCATCTCTTTGTCAGAACTTATCTTGTGAAATTTATCTGTAATAAGATTCATTGCCTTGTAGAGTGATTTAAAGGATCTACCTTTTTTATTATCTCTAAAAGTTGAAGAAAAGTCTTCATTTAGTAATGTACTCAGAAAGGTTGTAAGTTCCCTGTTTCTCTTATCAACATACCAGAATAATTCAAAAACCAAAGCCAGGATAACAAATCCAATATAAAAGATCCTGATATATTTGCCTGTTACAAACAGATAATATGAGAATAACCCCATTAGTATTATTATAATACCAAGCCTGAAAAAAACGTTAAATCTAAAATTTCTATTTATCATATTTTTCAATTCTTCTATATAGGGCACCCCGTGTCAGCCCAAGTTCAACAGCTGCTTTTGTTACATTGCCACCATGTTTTTCCAGACAGTTCAAAACCGCCCATTTCTCAAGATTTTCTAAATTATACTTATCGAATGGGATTTCTTCCTTTTTATTTTTTGAAAGAAATTCAAAATCTTTAGTCACCATCATTTTTCCATCACTCAGAATCACTGCCCTTTCAATTGAATGTTGAAATTCCCTGATATTTCCCGGCCAATTGAATCGTTGAAGTTTTTTTATTACCTGTTGAGGCAGGATCAATTCAGGTTTACGGTATTTTTTAGAATATTTATCTAAAAAATATTTGGCAAGCTGAGGGATATCTTCTATCCTGTCCCGAAGTGGCGGCAACAAAATTTCAACTGTATTGATCCTGTATAACAAGTCCTGTCTAAATATGCCATCTGCTATCATTTCCTTTACATTTTGATTCGTAGCACATATAAGTCGTACATCAAAATCAATAGCTTTATTGGTTCCAACAGGTATAACCTTGCGGCTTTCAAGTACACTTAGTAATTTAACCTGAAGCGACAATGGCAGATTACCAATCTCGTCAAGGAAAAGTGTACCACCGGAGGCTGCTTCAAAACGACCGGCCCTGTCTTCCCTGGCATCAGTAAAAGCTCCTTTGACATGACCAAAAAGCTCACTTTCAAACAAGCTCTCAGTAATCGAACCCAGATCAACCGAAATAAAGACCTCCCCTGCCCTGTCCGATTTTCTGTGAAGCGCCCTGGCTACCAGTTCCTTCCCGGTACCATTTTCCCCTAATATTAATATATTTGCTTCTGTAGTAGCAACCTTTGAAATATCATCAAAAACTTTACTTATAGCTGGTGAGCTTCCGATAATTTCTGCGAATTGGGTATCAATGGTAGAACTTAATATTCTTTGCTGGGATTTTAGTTTTGCAACTTTCTTTTTCGATAAACTTAACTTAAAAGCTGCTGAGGTTGTTGAAAGAATTTTTTCATTTTGCCATGGTTTTACAATAAAATCAATAGCCCCGGCTTTCATTGCTTTCACTGCCGAATGTATCCCACCGTAGGCGGTAATAATAACTACATTTGTTTCCGGATCCATTTTAAGGATCTTTTTTAACCATATTATCCCTTCTCTCCCACTAGTATCCCCGGGCTTAAAATTCATATCCAGAAAAATCACATCAAAGGATTCTTGCGTTATCAATCCCGGAATTTCTTCAGGATCACTAATAGCTTTTACAAACGAATAATGTTGTTCCAATAATGTCTGTAGTGACAAGATGATATACGGATCATCATCAACTATTAATATTTTCCCTTCCGTTATGCTCATAGAGGATTCTGGTAACTATTCAGTTTCTCGAGTTTGAAATGCCCAAAATGGATAACCTCACTATACTTTACATTTTTAAGTCGGCAATCTGAAGACCGGATTATTTAATGTCGATCCATGAAGTCAAATAAACTTTGAATTAAAGTACTAAATAACAAAAAACAAATTACAATCTAATGTCCAAATATGAACATCTGAGTGTCCATGAATGGACAATTTATTTCTATTTTGAAGAATTTCACTATACTACATTACAGGTAATGAGCCTCTTACCAATATTGGCATACGAATTGGATTTAGTATTTCCGAATCAAAAAATAAATTTATCATGCTACGACATTTTTTTAAAACAATTTTCAGGAATATTAAGAGACAAAAGCTCAATAGTTTTATTAATCTACTTGGTCTTACGCTGGGTATTGCTACAGGGTTTCTCATCCTAACTCATGTTCGGGATGAGATAAGCTATGATAAATTCTTTCCCAAATCAGACAGGATCTTCAGGGTGATAAACACATCCCATTATGGTGACCAGGTAAGAAATTGGGCCCCAACCGCTCCGGTATTGGCTGATGAAATGACAGAAAGTTTTCCTGAAATTGAAATGGCTACTCACTTCAGACAGGTATCCTCCACAGTGCTTTCATATCAACCAGAAGGAGGAGAAAAAAAATCATTTGAAGAAAATTGGGGCTTTTTCACTGACTCAATTGCCATTAAGATGTTTGACCTTGAGTTTCTCCGTGGTAATTCAGGTTCCGCACTCAGAGATGTCAATTCGATAATAATATCTCCCACTATAGCCCATAAATATTTTGGGGATGAAGACCCAATAGGTAAAATCTTGCTTTTCCAATCTCAGTTGCCTCTAAAAATAACAGGTGTGTTCAAAGAAATACCACACAATTCTCATTTGAAGATTGATTTTCTTATCACTTTTGCTTCATTCAGGAACATGTTAATAAATAGGGGATATGAGGATCTGTATAACGCGCGTACCTGGGCTGGGGTATATACTTATATTCAATTAGCAGACGTTGGTCAAAAAAAGGATGTAGATTCAAAGATGCTTGATTTTGTGATGAAGTATTACCAATTTGAAGGTACGCGTGAAGAAATGAAATCCCAGCAAATGTTTTTTTTACAACCAATAACCCAAATTCATCTTCATTCGAACCTTGAACAGGAAATGAGGAGAAATGGAAATATCGTTTACATTATAGTATTTACTATTTCTGCAATCTTTATTCTATTCATCGCAGGAGTAAACTTTGTTAATATTGCCACTTCACATTCCTTTAAAAGGATGAAAGAAGTTGGTATTAGAAAAGTGAGCGGGGCGTTTAAAGGCCAACTAATCAGACAATTTCTTGGAGAAGCGATAATTCAGGTATTTATTGCCGGATTGCTGGGAATTTTATTTATTGACTTTCTGATACCCTTATACAACCAGCTTTCAGGAAAATTTATCACAACATCGCAGGTATTTTCCTCAAATAACATAATTTTCATGTTGGGAATTATTATCGTAACAGGTCTTCTATCAGGGATTTATCCTGCCCTATTTGTTTCTTCATTCGATCCGGTAATAAGTATAAAAGGTATTAAGGATCCTAAATCCAAAGCAAATCGAATTAGAAAATCACTACTGTTGGTCCAGTTTGTACTAGCTGGGTTTATGATTTTCTCTACCTTTATAATTTATCTGCAAATGGATTTCTTTCATACAAAGGAAATGGGGTTTGATCAGGAAAACCTGATTGCCATTAAGACCGATGGCGATCTTGCCGGGTTTGCAATAAATGAACCTGATGCTTTAATAAATGAAATAACAGGACATTCTTCGGTTATCAGTGCTTCACTGGCATCAAATATACCAGGTGAAAGATATAGTGTTGAGGAATTAAGGCCAGATAGTATACCGGACAATGCAGAACTTCCTTCAATGCGTTTTATCAGGTCTGATAATAACTATCTTGCTACACTCGGACTTGAGCTCATTGATGGTAAAGATTTTATTGATTTTCCTTCCCTGTCTCATGGTTACATTCTAAATGAAACCGCTGTAAAAGCACTCAATTTAACAAATCCTGTAGGAAGCAGGGGATCCAGTACTTTTGGCGGGGATGGTGAGATTATTGGAGTAATTAAAGATTTTCATTTTGCCTCCCTGCACGCTCTCATAGAACCATTAGTTATTGAATATTTAACCAATGAACAGGGGAGACAGATAGGTACTGGTTATATCCTGGTAAGAATTCAGCCCGGACAGCACAAAGCAGCTATGAAACATCTTAGGGAGACAGTTAAGAAACTTGCACCTGAGGCAATTTTTAGCTATGAATTTGTTGAAACTTTTCTATCAGGCCTGTATAAAGATGAAAAAAATGTGCTTGACCTTTTTAAAGCATTTTCTTTATTATCAATCTTTATTGCATGCCTGGGTCTGTTTGGCATTTCAGCTTTTACAGCACAGCTAAGGACTAAGGAAATAGGAATAAGAAAAACGTTTGGGGCTAATACAAAATCGATCACTCTATTGGTCTCCCGTGAATTCATAATTTATGTCTTAATCTCCCTTTTAATATCTATTCCATTGGGTTTGTATTTTATGAGTAGATGGCTGCAAAATTTTGCATTTCATATTAAAATCCAATGGTGGGTCATATTGTTATCAATAATGATAACATTGCTTATTGCAATGATAGCTATTAGTTATCAGGCAATAAAAGCTGCATTCACCAGACCGGCAAACGCCCTACGGTACGAGTAAAAACACACATACCAACCAGTAATATTAGCAAAATCATAAGTCCGGTTCATAATTTTGGTTTTCAATAAGATAGGGTAAATTTGTTTATATAAAAAATATGGATGATAACACTTGTTTTTTAGGTCTTTGGCCACGTTTCCTGGCTCTGTTCGGAAAAGAAAGCATGGTTTGGTGACCGTTTTGCAGGTACAAAAGTGATTCGGTTGAGAAAAACCTGAAGCAAGGATATGATTTCTTTGATCGCTTTTATTTTAATCCAAATATCAAAGGAAATCCGATAACAACAAAGATTGTCCATATCATATAAATTGGCAAATACTTTGAAATTGTCAATTCTACTTGTTTAATCTCAGCACTCCTGAAATTCACTCTAAATAAATCAATCATTATTAGTATCAGGTTGCCGAAAATAAGCAGGTTTGACCCAAGAACAGCTGTTCTGTTTGGTGTAAACCCATATTCTCCAAGTCGGTATAATATTGCTGACAGAGCTACCAGGTCAATTATAAGTGTCACGATAGTAAGTATAAAAAGTGTCATTTCATTAATTTTCTGTTTCTTGTTTATTGAAGTCTCAGAAATTGAAAAAACAATTATTCCCATCACACCGAGTAACATCAGGTTAAAAATCAACAAAAAGTCTCTATCGTTATAGGGATCTTTCCCTACTAATGGAATACTAACCAGATAGATTATTAATGTTAATAAAACAAGAGGGCTGAAAATATTTGCGATGATTGGAGCAATCTTGTTTGTTACAAACGGATAATTACGAATTATATAAGTTGCAACAATTGGTACAGAAACAATACCCCATATGGCAATATAATCCATGTAGAATTGCTCAATTTTTATGTCAATCGCAGAAAATAATCCAAGAGTAACTCCGGCTAAAATCACTCCTGCAATCAGAATTATTGCGCTTAAGATTGCTAAATCGCCGTTATATTTAATGTAATCAATGCGTTTTGTTTTATCCTTCGTGTCAAAGTTTATATAAATCAAGCCATATACGCACCATAATAAAAGTGGTAAATGAATATAGGCTAAATTAATCGAATTACTATCACTATTTGACGGCAACAGATTTACATAAATCGCAGAAATAATAAATACTCCGATGGAAATAATCAGATATTTATTGTTGAATAAATTATTAGTTAAAAATGAATACGATGATAATCCCAAAAGCACTATTAATCCTGCATTTTTCTCGTAAAATAAATAGTCTTCTAAACTTATACCGAATATTTGAGGAATTTTGATTAAGAATCCGGTTATCACACAGGTAACAATTAAAAATAGTATATCAATTCGACTAACTTTTAATTTGTTCTCCTGTGGGCTATCAAACCCTAACCTTACATTCCAGAATTCAGTAAGCTTAAAACCTGAAATCTCAGGGTAAATATCAAAGAAAGCTCTCTCGAAATTCTTTTTATCAGCCCGGTAAAGCTTTTCAAGTTGCTCCGGATTTTCAATGTTTTCCTTTATTCTATTTTCTATCATGGTTAGAGGGTCTTTTTAAATGTAAGTAAACGTCCGGACAGTATTCAATTGATCAACTACTGTCCCTTATTTTAAAGAAATACAAAATACTACCGGAAAATACCAGTAAAATTAAAAATATGTAATACAGAAAGAAATAAAAATATGAAGGGATCTTTATAAATAATAATATTGCCAAACCAGGAACTGATAATATCAACGTTGTTAAGGAAGATTTTAGTACATTCTGAAGTTGTTTTGCCAAATCATTTTCACGACATTGTTCAAATCCATCACTTGGATATATTAAGATTATATGGTAATTTGCAGTAAAATATAATGTTAGGCACCAATGATTTATAAACCAATGGAGATTCTATGAAAGTATTAGGATTTGCAGCCTCTAGTAGTACAAAATCAATAAACAAAATGTTAGTAACATACGCAGTATCGTTATTAACAGATGCTGAAGTAGAAATCCTGGATTTAAACGACTATGAACTTCCATTGTTTAGTGAAGATAAAGAGGAGGAACTAGGCCAACCATCCCTGGCAAAAGACTTTTTAAGAAAAATTGGCGAGAGCGATACTTTAGTCATTTCATTTGCTGAACACAATGGTTCCTTTAGTGCAGCTTTTAAAAATCTTTTTGACTGGTGCTCACGTATTAATCCAAAATTATTTCAGGGTAAGTCGATGGTTTTATTGTCAACATCACCAGGTTCAAGAGGTGGAGCAAATGTATTGATAGCGGCCAAAGCTTTATCTTCCCGCTTCGCAGGAGAGGTGAAAGCCAGTGTATCAATCCCAGGCTTTTATGAGAATTTTGATATGGAATCGAAAAAACTTAATAATAGTGAATTGGATGAACAGCTCTATAGAGCAGTTATAAGCTTACTTTGATTTTTATATATCGTTATATGCCTGATTAGGCGTTAAACATCACATACTCATTAAACAAATGGAGGAGCAGACATGAACAAAAAGAACAGTATCAATCAATCACCTAAAATCAATCGTCGACATTTTCTTTTTGCATCCGCAGGCGCAGCCGTTTCGCTTGCCATGGGCGACATCTTTCGAACCGCACAAGCAGCATCAGCCTTTAGCTTACCCCCGCTCCCTTATGCTGATAACGCATTGGAGCCTGTTATATCTGCAAAAACGATAAGTTTCCATTGGGGGAAACATCACAGGGGCTATATGAACAAGCTGAACAAGCTTATTGCAGGAACGGAGTATGCCGACATGACATTGGAAAAAATTATCATGGATACCGCCGGACAGGCAGAAAAAACTGCGATCTTCAACAGTGCAGCACAATTCTGGAACCATACATTTTACTGGCAAAGCCTAACACCTAAAGGAGGAGGAGAACCACCCATTGCACTGAAGCAAAAAATCGAGGACTCCTTTGGCACTGTTGAGGCGTGCAAAAAGGAACTCATCAGTATGGCCTCCTCACAGTTCGGTAGCGGCTGGGTCTGGTTGGTTCTTGACGGAGGAAAACTCAAAACAATAAAGACCGGCAACGCTGATGTTCCTTTGACGGAAGGCATAAAGCCACTTCTTACAATCGACGTATGGGAACATGCATATTACCTGGATTACCAGAATCGCCGTGCCGATTATGTTAAAGCTGTTCTCGACAAGCATATCAACTGGGAATTTGCACTAAAGAATGCCGGGTAGCAAAGAACACGTTTTGGAGATTGCATTTCTGAATGCAATAGTCATGTAATTTAATAACAATCGATTTGTTTTGAAATCAACAGAAGGCTTACCAGACAAAGCACTCCACCCGCCCTGGCAGGGAACCATGCTGGCATGGCTTTGTGTTTTTCAAACTTTTTTTACACTGATGTTTTTTCTGTTTTTATCAAAATTAGCATATGAAGGTTTTAAAGCCGGAGAAATGGGAACTATGATAGGGATTTTTGGAATAATCATTCTGGTTTTTCTTTTTCCATTGCTTATCCTGATGATAATAATAACTATTGGTGTTTTTAAAAAAAGAAGATGGACGTTTATTTTATTACTTGTAGTTACATGTATTAGCTTACTTGGCGGGATCCTTAGCCTTGTCACCGGACCTGTGGTCTTTTTGTTAGTAACGCCCTTTCTTGGTTTAATGTTATGGGCAGAAATAGTTTGCCTGAAGTCTCCATATTACCTCAAGAAAGGGAAGTAAATATAGTTTATTAAAAGCAAATGATTCTGTTGAAATTGAATATTCAACTTTAAATAAAATAATACTTTTTAAGCCATATAGCAAAAACAGGATTTAAGATTTCGATTTTTTTTTGCAAAGTATTTTTTATATTTTTACAACAGACGATAATTGCATCTTTGTTGCTCACTTATTTTCTAACGTAAGGAAGAAATAGGGAAAATAAAGTGATATCGATATGGAAAATCTCCATATACCTTAATCATGTTAAATTGATTAGGTGTATGGAGATTTTTAATGTGCCTAATCATAAATTAATTTTTTATGACAAAGCGTATTTTTCCCGAAGAGATTATAAATGCTTATCTTAAAATTAAAGATGACATTCTAAAAACACCACTTGAGTATTCTTCAAAGTTAAGCGAGATTTCCGGTGCTAAAGTATTCCTTAAAATGGAGCACCTTCAATACACCGGTTCGTTTAAAATAAGGGGCGTGTTAAATAAAATTAAGAGCCTGGGTAAAACCAATTTCCAAAAAACATTTATTGCCGCATCTACAGGTAACCACGCTGCTGCTTTTGGTTATGCTTCCAAAGTTTTCGGCTTTAATGGAGTATTATTTATGCCCGAAAATGTTAATGATGTAAAACAAGATGCTTTAAAAGCTTACGATGTTAAGAAATACATTTATGGCAAAAATAGTATGGAAACCGAAGCAAAAGCAACTTCCTACGCAAACGAGATCTCCGGCATTCTTATTCATCCTTACAACGATCGGGAAATTATAAAAGGTCAGGGAACCATTGGCGTTGAAATTCAAGATCAATTGTCTGAAATTGACACAGTGTTGGCTCCCGTAGGTGGTGGAGGATTAATTTCCGGTCTCTGTTCATATTTTGCCGATAACAAAGTTATGGTAATTGGATGTCAACCTAAGAATGCTTCGGAAATGTACGACTCTGTAAAGTGTGGGAAAATTGTACCACCAAGCACTTTATCGACTATTGCTGATGCTACAGCAGGAGGTATTGAGACAGAAGCATTAACATTTGATATTTGTAAAAATCAACTTGATGGGTTTGAGTTGATAGACGAAGATAAAATAAAAAAGGCAGTAGCATTTATGGTAAAATACCATCAGACCATTATCGAACCCGGTGCTGCTCTGCCCGTTGCTGCACTCTTAAATAGCAAAAAATATAAAGACAAGAATGTTGTTCTTGTTCTGACAGGAAAAAAAATAAATCATCAGTTATTAACGAAAATAATAGACAATTATGGCAATAGTTATTAATCGAGACGAGATTCTGTCGATCGTAAAAGACATTGATGTGGTTACAGCAATGGGAAAGGGTTTTATTGAGTATAGTAATGGAAATTGTGTTGTTCCACCGGTCGGTGAATTATTATTCGAAAAGAATAATGGTGAAACACATATCAAGTATGGGTATATAAAAGACGATAAATATTATGTAATTAAAATTGCATCGGGATTTTATAATAATCCAAAACTGGGTATTTCTTCGAGTCAGGGATTAATGCTGGTTTTTAATCAGAAAACAGGCCAAACGGAAGCTGTTTTGTTAGACGAAGGTAATCTGACAAATATTAGAACAGCTGCTGCTGGTGCCCTGGTAGCAAAACATTTTGCTCCTAAAAATATTAAGGCTATTGGTATTATTGGTACAGGCATACAAGGAAGACTTCAATTACAGTATCTTCAAAAATATAATCCTTGCAAAGAAGTATGGATTTGGGATATTAACAAAGAAAACGCTTTGAAATACAAATTAGAATTAGGTAGTGATTTTGATATTCATATTGCAGAAAGCACAGCCGAATTGGCGCAGAAATGCAATTTTATTGTGACAAGTACTCCTTCACAAGATGCTTTGATTAAAGCCGATAATATTCAGGAAGGAACGCATATTACTGCCGTTGGTTCTGATACGCCTGAAAAACAAGAGCTAGAAAGTAAAATCCTTGCAAATGCCGATATTATTATATCAGACAGTATTGCTCAAAGTAAAAGCCGGGGAGAAATTTATCGCGCTGTTAAAGATGGTTATATCTCTCAAAAAAAGGTTATTGAGCTTGGAATGGCAATTCAACAAAAGCAATTACAACGTACTTCAGAAAAACAAATTACTGTTGTCGATCTCACGGGTGTTGCAGTACAGGATATAATGATTGCACAATCTGTGTATCTAAGTTATAAACGTAAAAATAGATAATCATGAAAAACATAAAATTAATTGTCATCTACTTATTAGTCTTACCAATCCTTGGAGTTAGTCAAAACAAACAAATATCGGATTTAGAAATATTGGATAGTAATCAGGATGGTTTCATAAATCCGTTTGAAGCTCTTGATGTTTTTTTAATGATGCGTGATAATAGGGAAGATATCCATTTAGATGATATCTCAAAACTAACAGCAAAACTAAAAAATGAAAGGAATCAGGAAGCTTTAGACCTGCTAAAGGATGTGGATAAGAATGGAAACGATATCATTGAGTTTAGTGAAGTTGACGAGAAAGTATTATCCTTTTTAAATTACATGGATAAGGATAGTAGCGGATCTGTTACCAAACAAGAAATGTTTGATTTTAATTTTGAAGATGCATTCTTTTTAAGTGAAAAAGAGATAAAGGAAGAAATCCAGTTAATATTTATAGAGCTCACCAAAACAGAGAATATTCTACTAAAAGAGTTAAACGATACTGTACGCGTAAAATTCGAAGAGTGGGATTGGAATAGAGATGGGCAGATAAGCAAACAAGAAGCTTTTGATTACATGAAAGCGGATAATACACCTGTGTCTTTCAATATTCAAAACAATACAGCTTTTATGACAGGGGTTATTACTGCCAATACACCGGCAAAGGTTCTAGAACTTATTTTTGAGCACCCTAATGTTAAAACAATTGAAATGATTAACGTTCCTGGATCAATCGATGATGTTTCAAATTTAAGGGCATCCTTATATATTCATCAATTTGGATTAAGTACAAGATTAAATGAGAGAAGCATTATTGCTTCTGGCGGAACCGACTTTTTCCTTGCGGGTAAAGAAAGAGAAGTGGCAAAAGGAGCAAAAATTGGAGTACATTCCTGGAGTGGAGGAGCAAAACCTGCCACCGAATTATCCAAGAATCATATAGCGCACAAAAAATATATCGATTACTACAAGATTGTGAATATTCCCACTGAATTTTATTGGTATACACTAGAAGCGGCACCTGCCTACGATATACATTTTATGACAGAAGAAGAAATTAAGAAATATAAAGTTAGAACTAAATAATTGAAAGGACATAATTATGAATATAAGAATTTTTGATTTAGAAAGAGTACAGTCACTTTTTGAAAATACAGTAGATTATAATTTAACCGAGAGTGGATTTCATCCATATACAATGGAAGAACTTTTAACACAGGAACAAATTATTGGACTGACTAAAAAAATCATCGGTTATGGACAAACAAACGGTTCTATTGAGCTGCGAAAAAATATAAGTATTTTATATAACAATGTAAATGAAGAAAATATTTTAGTTACAAATGGTTCTTCAGAAGCGAATTTTATAGCTTGCCACACACTTCTCGAGAAAGGAGATGAAATTGTAATGATGATTCCTAATTACATGCAAATCTGGGGTATTGCAGAAGAGATGGGCTGTATTCTTAGAGAGTTCCATTTAAATGAGAAAAATCAGTGGAAACCAAATTTGGACGAACTAAAGTCACAGGTTACAAGTAAAACAAAGATGATTGCTTTATGTAATCCTAACAATCCAACAGGATATACACTCACAAATGAAGAAATGCAGGAAATTGTGGAAATTGCAAAAAGTGTTGATGCATGGATTTATTGTGATGAGGTGTACCGTGGCGCTGAACTAAACGGTGTAACTATTGATAGTTTTGTTGGAATGTACGATAAAGTTATGGTAAATGGCGGTTTATCTAAAGCGTATGCATTACCAGGCTTACGTTTAGGTTGGCTTGTTGGACCTAAGGAATTAATAGAAGATACATGGGCATATCATGATTATACTTCTATTGCAGCCGGAATGGTTAGTCAGTACATTGGTGAGATTGCATTACAAACAGATAAAAGACAAGAAATCCTGACAAGGAACAGAAACATGCTGAACGAAAACCTGAAAACTGTTAAGCAATGGTTGGATCAATATGGTAATCTTTTTGAATACCAGGTGCCAAAAGCTGGCGGAATGTTATTTATAAAATACAATCTAGACATAAATTCTACCGAACTGGCAGATTGGCTACGAAACGAAAAAAGTGTTTTTATTCTGGCAGGTGATGTTTACGGTATGGATAAACATTTTAGGATTGGAATTGGCGAACAAAAAGAATACATAGTAAATGGTTTAGAGCGCATTAAAGAAGCATTAGAAGAAAGATTTGGCTTATAGGCATGCAAACTTTTTCAAGGTAAACACAAATCAATCTTTCCCCGGTTTCCCTTTTTAAAAATATTGATAGCCTGTTTGAATATCCCAATTAACTGTCTCCACTTTTGCCTTAAACATTTAAAACAGTCTCAATTCCTGTAAAAATATTTATTCTGACTTTTATTATTTTGTTAATAATCGGGATTTTGTAAATTTACACAAGGGATTCACAACAAACCTGAATAAAAGCTGAATTTTGGTTATCACCGGGATCAGGTTGCAGTATTAATAATATTTAATGCCGGCACAA
>Ga0307991_1000215_pt1 | contig 43071 bp, 44 predicted proteins | sample EllFjometagen131_FD_203146 | JGI IMG/M metagenome (GOLD analysis project Ga0307991, IMG submission 203146) | Marine microbial communities from Ellis Fjord, Antarctic Ocean - #131 | ecosystem: Environmental > Aquatic > Marine > Unclassified | place: Southern Ocean | collected 2014-10-08 | reverse complement strand
GCAGGGTTGTTGACCTTATAAAATATATGTCGAAATAAGGTAGGAGTTCGTATGAATAAAAAATCAATAAAGGATGTGGATATCGCGGGTAAGCGCGTTCTTATGCGAGTCGATTTTAATGTTCCGCTTGACAAACAGCAGAACATTACAGACGACAACAGGATAAGAGCGGCATTGCCTACTATCAGGTATATTATTGGCCAGAACGCGAAACTGATACTCATAAGCCATCTGGGCAGGCCAAAAGGCAAGGTAGTGCCTGAATTCAGCCTTAAACCGGTTGTTTTACACCTAAGCGCTTTACTCGGAAGGCCGATTAGGATGCTTAAAGATTGTGTAGGCCCGGAGGTTGAACAGGCCGTCTCTTCAATGGGTGATTCTGATGTCCTTTTGCTCGAAAACCTGAGGTTTCATAAGGAAGAGACTGATAATGACCCTGCCTTCGCGAAAAAACTGAGCTTGCTAGGGGATATATTTGTCAATGATGCTTTTGGCACATGCCACAGGGCTCACGCGTCTACTGAAGGTGTTACGCATTATCTCGAGTCAGTATCGGGATTTCTTGTCGAAAAAGAGATAGAATATTTTCATAAGATACTTACCCAGCCCGAAAAACCATTTGTTTTTCTTTTAGGTGGGGCAAAGGTCGCTGACAAGATACCTGTTATTGAAAATATGATGGATAAGGCAGATACAATAATAATCGCGGGTGCAATGGCTTATACATTCATGAAAGTGGAAGGCGTGGATATAGGCCTATCGCGCTTTGAGCCGGAGATGACAGATATTGTGAGGGCTATACTTGATAAGGCAAAGGCCAAGGGCATTGAGATAATACTGCCCATAGACCATGTTGTTACTGATAATATCGAGACCGCTGTTCACGTGCAACCCACAGAAGGCGAGGCTATACCTGAAGGATGGATAGGGGTAGATATCGGCCGTAAGACAATAGAGTTATTCAAGGGTGTATTATCCAAGGCAAAGACTATTGTTTGGAACGGGCCTGTTGGCATCTTTGAAAATGATAGATTTGCTCATGGAACAAAGGCCCTGGCAGGGATTATCTCGGATTCATCCGCGATATCTGTTATAGGTGGCGGTGATACAGCGGCAGCGGTCGCGAAATTCGGTGTATCAGATAAGATGTCGCATATCTCAACTGGTGGTGGCGCCTCTCTTGAGTACCTTGAGGGCAAGACATTGCCAGGCATAGCGGCCCTGAGTGATAAGTAGATATTAAATATAATATTCGTCGTGCGTTGTGCGTATTGTGTATTGCGTGAAAATGTGCCATACTATATACGCTATACGCATTACGCATCACGCAATACGAGACATTTAAAAAAACGAGGAGTTATGAGAAGACCAATTATTGCTGGTAACTGGAAAATGAATAATACGATAAAAGAGGCCGTTGAATTGGTAAACGGCTTAAAGCGTGAGTTAGTTGATGTTAATTCAGTTGATATAGTAGTCAGCCCCCCGTTTACAGCGTTGTCTGATGTAAACGAGCTTATTATGGATTCTAATATTAAGCTTAGCGCGCAGAATGTATATTGGCAGGAAAAAGGAGCTTTTACCGGTGAGGTCTCAACCGCTATGTTAAAGGACGCTGGATGTTCCTATGTGATAGTTGGCCAGTCCGAGAGAAGGCAGTATTTTAATGAAACAAACGAGACGGTAAACAAGAGGCTTAAGGCGGCCCTGGCAGGCAAGATGCAGGTTATTGTCTGTGTGGGCGAGGTATTAGAAGAGCGTGAAGCTAACAAGGCCTTTGATGTTATAAAGGAACAGGTTCAAGGTTCGCTCCAGGGTATTTCAAGCCTTGATATAAATAATGTTGTTCTGGCCTATGAGCCTGTCTGGGCCATAGGGACCGGAAAGACAGCCTCAGCGGAACAGGCGCAGGAGATCCATCATTATATAAGAGGCCTCTTGAAGGATATCTTTGATGAGGAGAGAGCGTCTGAGGTCAGGATACAGTACGGCGGAAGTGTAAAACCTGATAATGTAAAAGAACTGATGCAAAAAGAGGACGTAGATGGCGCGCTTGTAGGAGGCGCTAGCTTAAAGATAGATTCATTTAGCGCTATCGTGAAAGGAGCGGTATAATAGCATGTATACTACTGTGCTCATATTACATGTAATTGTCTCACTTATATTGATTGCGGTTATTCTTTTCCAGGCGGGAAAAGGCGGAGGCCTCGCAGATACCTTTGGCGGAGGAGGAGGTGGTGGTGGTTCACAGACTACTATCTTTGGACAGAAGGCATCGGATTTTCTGACTAAGGCAACAGAGGTAAGCGCGATACTCTTTTTGTGTACTTCATTATCCCTGGCTTTTTTATCCAGTAGGAGGAATAAGTCTATAATGGAAAACGCCCGGATAGCGCCTGTTACGCAAAGGTTTCAGGGCAACGAGAAGAAGGTCACGGTAAAAAAGGTAAAGATTGATCCTAAGACCGGAAAAGAGACTGTTGTATCGGAAGAGACCCATTCTGTCAAAGAAGAAGAGAAGAACAGTTTTTCAGGTAAATAATCCTTAAACTAGTTTTTTTGAATAAAAACTAGTCGCTGTCCCTAGTTTAATAAAGGTTTTATGGAAAATATAGTAAAAAAATATAGATGGCCGCTGTATATTACAGCGGCCATCTTGCTTGGTGCCGTTTTATCAGGATGCGGGAGGGTTCTTCCTGCCATTGATTATACAGAGCCAGGGCAGCCTGCGTACGGCGATACTATTATAGCAGGCTCTATTAGTGACGCGACAACATTTATTCCTATAGTAGCATCGGATTCCGCGTCACATAATATATGCGGCCTTGTGTATAATGGACTTATAACGTATGACAAGGATTTGAATATTGTTGGTGAACTTGCTGATAGTTGGAGTATAGAAGAAGAGGGGCGTGTAATTGTTTTTAACCTGCACAAGAATGTGAAATGGCATGATGGTGCCCCTTTTACAGCGGAGGATGTTAAATTTACCTATGAAAAGCTGATAGACCCTGATGTCAGGACCCCATACGGGGGAGATTTCTTAAAGATAGAATCCTTAGAGGTTATGGATCCTTACACAGTAAAGGTTGTGTACGGGCAGCCTTTTTCACCTGCCCTTTCATCCTGGGGGATGTGGATTATGCCAAGGCATATTCTTGAAAATGAAGATCTTAACAAAACAAAATATGGACGCAGCCCGATAGGTACAGGTCCTTATAAGTTTGTACAATGGAAGAGTGGTCAACGTATAGATTTAGTAGCAAATGATGAATACTTTAAAGGCCGCCCTTATATTAATCGTTATATATATAAGATTATTCCTGATACCGCGACTATGTTTTTAGAGTTACAGGCCCAGGCCCTGGACACAATGGGCCTTACGCCTTTGCAATATCGCAGGCAGACAAGCGATGATTTTTTTAAGGCTTATTATAACAAGTTCAGATACCCTTCGTTTGGTTATGCTTACCTTGGATACAACCTCCTTGATGATAAGTTTAAGGAGAAGAGAGTGCGCCAGGCATTAAACTACGCTGTTAACAAAGAGGCGCTTATTTATGGTGTCTTAATGGGGCTTGGAAGGGTTTGTACAGGACCCTTTGTTCCTGAGTCATGGGCATATAATAACCAGCTTAAGCCCGCTAAATATAATCCACAAAAAGCAAAAGAGATGCTTGCTGAAGCGGGCTGGGGGGACAGTGATGGAGACGGGCTTCTTGATAAGGATGGTGATATATTCGAGTTTACCATACTTACTAATCAGGGAAATGACTTGAGGAAGCGCGCGGCAGAGATTATACAGCATCAGTTGGGTGCTATTGGCATAAGGGTAAAGATCAGGATTGTAGAGTGGAGTGTATTCCTGACAGAGTTTATAAACAAGAAGCGCTTTGAGGTTATACTAATGGGTTGGGGTCTGTCGCGTGATCCTGATTGCTATGATATCTGGCATTCGTCAAAGACTCGTGAAGGAGAGTTCAATTTTATAAGCTATAATAACCCCCAGGTAGATAGTTTACTTGGGCAGGGAAGGCGTATTTTTAATCAGGAAGAACGCGCGGGGATATATCATAGGATACAAGAAATACTCTACGACGAACAGCCTTATATGTTCTTGTGGGTAGCGGATAGCCTACCAATAGTTCATAAAAGGTTTAAAGCTGTTTCACCCGCACCGGCAGGTATAGGTTATAATTTTACCAAATGGTACGTACCGGAGGATCAGCAGAAATATAAACAGTAACACAATACACATCACGCAATACGCAATACGAAACTATGAAGCATTATATTATTAAAAGACTTATTAATATTGTCCCCATGTTGCTGGGCATATCGATTATATCATTTTGTGTGATACATCTCGCGCCGGGAAGCCCTGTTGATTCTGTAACAACACTAAATCCAAAGGTCTCGTTTGAGGCAAGAGAGAAACTGATCGCGCAATATGGATTGGATAAGCCGCTCGCTATACAGTATTTAAGCTGGCTAAGAAGGCTCGCGACATTCGATTTTGGAGTATCATACAGTGATGGACAAAGGGTTATAAACAAGATTGTGGCTCGTGTACCAATAACATTTCTTATAAATATACTATCCTTATTTTTTATATTGTTGATAGCCATACCAATAGGTATAACGAGCGCTGTAAGGGAAGGCTCTTTTTATGACCGCTCTATGACGATTTTTGTTTTTATAGGGTTTGCTATGCCGGGTTTCTGGCTCGCGCTTATGTTTATGTCATTCTTTGGCATAACCCTCGGCTGGCTTCCTGTGCAGGGCATCATCTCGCTTGGTTTTGACAGGTTATCGCTCCTTGGTAAGATTCTTGATATTGGAAAACATCTTATCCTGCCTGTTATTGTATCGTCTTTCGGCTCTCTCGCGGCTATGAGCAGATATATGCGGAATAATATGCTTGAGGTGCTGCATAAGGATTATATCCAGACAGCGCGCGCAAAGGGGCTTTCTGAGAATAGCGTTATATACAAGCATGCCTTAAAGAATGCCATCTTACCTATTATTACCATACTTGGACTTTCTGTACCAGGGCTTATAGGCGGTAGTGTTATAGTCGAGTCTATATTCGGTATTCCTGGCATGGGAAGGCTTTTTTATGAATCAGTTATGGGAAGAGATTACCCCGTGATAATGGCAGTGCTTGTAATAGGCGCTCTATTAACATTGCTGGGAAACCTTTTAGCTGATATATCATACTCATTAGCAGATCCCAGGATAAGATATGAGAGATAGGTATAAATTATACTTATTATATTCTGTATTGTCTAAGAACAGGATAGTGGTCTTTGGCGGGGTATTGATAGGTGTCCTGACGCTTCTGGCTCTATTCGCGCCTTTAGTCGCCCCATTTGACCCCCTCGATATCAGCATAAAAGATGCCCTGCTTGCACCTTCAAGAACACATATCTTCGGTACAGACCACCTGGGCAGGGATCTATTTAGCAGAATTATCTTTGGGGCGAGAATATCTCTATCAATAGGTTTTGTCGCGGTAGGGGTATCAGTTTTGATAGGCTTGGTAGTGGGCTCTGTGGCAGGCTACTATGGCAGGAGAGTAGATACAGTACTTATGAGGCTTGTTGATATTATGTTATGTTTTCCATCGTTCTTTCTTATCCTTGCGGTTGTCGCGATGCTTGAATCAAGTATAATAAATATCATGGTAGTAATCGGCATAACGAGCTGGATGGGTGTAGCCCGTTTAATAAGGGCGGAGATATTGAGTCTAAAGGAGAGAGAGTTTATCCTTGCCTCAAGGGCAGTAGGCGCAAGTGACTTTAGGATTATAGTAAGGCACCTTATGCCTAACGCTATAGCGCCTGTCCTGGTAAGCGCTGTCCTGGGTGTAGCAGCTGCGGTATTGCTGGAATCGTCATTGAGTTTTTTAGGCTTAGGAGTCCAGCCACCGACACCGAGTTGGGGCAATATACTTATGGAAGGGAAGGCGTCTTTAGGAGTCTGTTGGTGGCTTATGTTTTTTCCGGGAGTATTTATACTGATGACAGTTTTAGGCTATAACCTGTTAGGCGAGGGGTTAAGAGAATATTTTAATCCCAGAAAAAGAATATGATAAATATAAATGATCTAACAGTAGAGTATTATAGTGGCCAGTCAGTCCATGGCGTTACTCGGGATTCTTCAGTAATAAGTGATGAAACAGACACCGGAACTAAGGCTGTTGATAATGTGCGCCTGAAGATTCCGGAAGGTGCTATTTTTGCCTTGGTAGGAGAGTCCGGTTGCGGAAAAACTACGCTTGGACTTGCCATTACCAGGCTTATCAGCCAGAGAGACGGTAATATTACATCAGGTTCTATCCTGCTTGATAATAAGAACATACTCAAGTTGTCACAGAAGGAGCTTGAGAACATCCGTGGAAGGCGGATTTCGTATATATTCCAGGAGCCTGCTTCATCTTTTAACCCTGTCTTTACTATCGGCCAACAGATAAATGAGGTATTGCTCGCGCATAAGATAACAACAAAAAAGAATGTAAAAGAGGTTACAATAGAATCGTTATTAAAGGCGCGGCTTGCTGACCCGGAACGCGTATATAAATTATACCCGTATCAGCTCTCAGGCGGTATGAAACAACGCGCAATGATAGCTATGGCAATATCCACAAGGCCTAAGTTACTAATAGCGGATGAACCTACAACAGCCCTTGATACCGATACAGAGAATGAGATACTAAAGCTTCTTTTAGGGTTACGCAAAGAGCTAGCATTGTCTGTGCTTTTTATAACGCACAATATCCGTATTGTGCGGAAAATAGCGGACTGGATAGCTGTTATGCATCAGGGGAAGATAGTAGAAGTAGGCTTGGCAGAAAAGGTACTAAGGAATCCCAGACATGAATATACAAAACTCCTGCTTTTCTCAATGCCTGAAAAACTAAGGCTGTGAGGCATCTTTATTTGAGAGGATTGTAATGATAGAAGTGGTCAATATTACAAAATATTTTGACAAGGAGAAAGTCCTTGATAATCTTAGCTTCAAGATAGACTACGGCGAAAGTGTCGGTATAGTAGGAAAATCAGGGTGTGGAAAGACAACCCTTGCCAGAATAATCTGCCGTCTCACAGGCCCAACAGGCGGAAAGGTCTTATACCGGGGTGAGGATATCTACAGGCTGAAGAGGCGTGCTCTTAAGAAATTCAGGGAAAAAGTCCAGATAGTCTTCCAGGACCCCCTGGCCAGCTTAGACCCTAAAATGGTTATAAGGCAGACACTCCTTGAGCCCCTTGTTATTCACGAGCCCCATAAGAAGAGGTATCATTTAGAGCGTGTCAGGGCCCTTATTAAGAAGGTGGCCCTTGATTATAAGATACTGAACAGGTTCCCGCACCAGCTCTCAGGCGGCCAACGCCAACGCGTAAATATCGCCAGGGCCTTAGCCACACAACCGAAGCTTTTAATCTGCGATGAGCCTGTATCAAGCCTGGACCTGCCTATCCAGGCGCGCATCTTAAAGCTTCTCGCCAGATTAAGAAGGGAAGAGAACCTGGCGCTTCTCTTTATCTCTCATGACCCTTTTGTTATAAAGGCAATATCAGACAGGGTTATCAACCTGGATTAATTATTCAATTTTTGTTTGCACAATTCCGCCATTTATTATATAATACAACGATTCTACTTGAGAACCGTTCTTGAAAGACCTAAAGGAGTTTAATTGAAGACTATTATTAGAAAAGCGGATATCAAAGATGTGCCTAAGATGCAGGGCCTTATAGCAGGGTTCGCGAAGAAGGATCTTATGCTGGCACGTTCCTTAATAGACCTTTACGAGAATATCAGGGATTATTTTGTCGCGGAACAGGAAAAGGTTGTTATCGGCTGCTGCGCGCTTCATATCTGCTGGAAAGACTTAGCTGAGGTAAAGGCATTAGCTGTTGATGAAGATATCCATGGTAATGGGGTTGGTAGGCGATTAGTCAAGGAAGCACTGAAGGATGCGAAGGCCTTAAGCATAAAAAAAATATTTTGCCTTACCTATGTACCTGGTTTTTTTAAGGCATTTGGTTTTAAAAAAATAGATAGAAAACTACTTCCTCATAAGATATGGACAGAATGCCTGCAGTGCCCTAAATTTCCGGATTGCGATGAACAGGCTATGATGCTCGTATCGCGTACGATGCAATACGAGAGACGAGAGACGAGATAATGAAACAGACTATAACGCAGAAGATTCTAGCAAGTCATTGTAACAAAAGAGAAGTCGCACCGGGTGATTTTATAAACGCGAGAGTGGACTTCTGTCTTGGTAATGATGTTACAGCGCCTTTATCAATACATGAGCTGGAAAAAGCCGGGATAAAGAAGGTATGGAACAAGGATAAGGTTGCGCTTATACCGGACCACTTTACACCGAATAAAGACGCCCTCAGCGCTAATCATTGTAAGATATTACAAGAGTTCTCTAAAAAACATAAGATAAAACATTATTTTGAACAGGGCCGTGTCGGGGTTGAGCATGTGCTCTTACCTGAAAAGGGGCTTGTCGGTCCCGGTGATCTCGTGATAGGAGCAGATTCACATACCTGCACCTACGGAGCCTTAGGCGCGTTTTCAACAGGTGTCGGTTCAACAGACTTAGCGGCTGTTATGGCGACAGGGCTCTGCTGGTTTAATGTTCCTGAATCTATAAAATTTATATATAAAGGAAGGCTTCCAAGGTGGACAGGTGGTAAAGATGTAGCACTCTTTACGATTGGTCATATTGGTGTTGATGGCGCGCATTACAAGGCAATGGAATTTACAGGCCCTGTTATAGAAAAGCTACCGATTGATGATAGATTCGCTATGTGCAATATGGCTATTGAGGCAGGCGGTAAGAACGGTATTATAGCGCCTGATAAGATAACGCTTGATTATATTAAAACAACAACAGGTAAACGCTACGCACGGTACGCGAAATCTTCTAAACTTCTAACCTCTGACAAGGGCGCGGAATATGTTGATATACATGAATGGGATATCTCAAAGATAGAGCCTCAAGTTGCGTGCCCACACCTGCCAAGTAACGTGAAAGGTGTAAGTGCCTTAAACAAGGTTTCTATAGATCAGTCTGTGATAGGTTCTTGTACAAATGGCAGGATATCTGACTTTCGCGTCGCTGCTAAGATATTGAAAAATAGAGCGGTTAATTCGCGCGTGCGGCTTATTGTGATACCCGCCACCCAGAAGATATATCTCCAGGCCTTAAAAGAAGGGCTGCTGGAGATATTTACAAAAGCAGGCGCTGCTGTTGAGACACCGACATGCGGACCGTGCTTAGGTGGCCACGCGGGAATATTAGCGGAGGGTGAGGTCGCGATAGCGACAACAAATAGAAACTTTGTCGGAAGGATGGGGCACCCTAAGTCTTTTGTCTATCTTTCAAACCCCGCGGTAGCGGCAGCAAGCGCTATAAAAGGCAGGATAACGAGCCCCGAAGAGATATAAAACATTGCTATTATAAAAACAGTGATAAGGCAGGGATAAAATTATGAGGTTAAAGGGAAGAGTATTTAAATTCGGTGATAATATCAATACGGATGAGATTATTCCCGCGCGCTACCTTAATACCATAGACCCGCGTATACTCGGAAACCATTGTATGGAGGATGCGGATCCGGAATTCGCGAAAAAGGTAAAAAAAGGGGATATTATCGTAGCAGGCAGAAACTTTGGCTGCGGCTCTTCCAGGGAGCATGCGCCTATATCAATCAAGGCCTGCGGTATCTCGTGTGTTATCGCAGAAAGTTTCGCCAGGATATTTTATCGTAACGCGATAAATATAGGCCTGCCGATATTAGAGCACAAGGAGTTATCAAAGGATGTGGAAGATGGGGATGCAATAGAGGTGGACCTCTCTAAAGGAAAGATTCATGATAATACAAGGGGTAATGAGTACCGCACGCAGGCGTTTCCTGAGTTTATGCAGAGGATAGTTAAGGCAGGTGGGCTGATGAAGTACATAAAAAAGGTTAAATAGGTATTTAACGCAAAAGGCCTCTTTGCCGGCGTTAATATAGCGGGCAGGTATGACACGAAAGGATTGTACTAAAATGTATAAGATAGCTGTAATACCCGGTGATGGAACAGGCCCTGAGGTAGTAAACGAGGGATTAAAGGTTTTAAAGGCCGCGTCAGAAAAGTTCAATTTTCAATACGAGACAAAGAGTTTTGACTGGGGCGGCAGGAGATACCTAAAGACAGGCGAGACTATACCGGAGGGCGGGATTGACGAGCTTAAGGGATTCGACGCTATATTTTTAGGCGCTATAGGAGACCCTGATGTCAAGCCCGGTATCCTGGAGAAAGGTATATTGCTACAGACGAGATTCGATCTTGAGCAATATATCAACCTGCGCCCTGTAAAGCTTTATCCCGGAGTAGAGACGCCTATAAAAGGTAAGGGGCCTGATGACATAGATTTTGTTGTTGTTCGTGAAAACACCGAAGGCCTTTATAAAGGAATGGGTGAGTTTCAAAACAAGGGTACAAAAGATGAAGTCGCTATACAGATTTCATATAATACGCGTAAAGGTGTCGAGCGTTGTATAAGGTACGCGTTTGAATTTACAAAGAAACGTAATAAGAGAAAAACGCTTACACTATGCGGAAAGACCAATGTATTGACATATGCGTGGAGCCTCTGGGAAAGAACATTTTACGAGGTTGCGAAAGAATATCCTGATATAAAGACAGAGTACGCTCATGTTGACGCGACATGCATGTGGTTTATAAAGAACCCCGAGTGGTTTGATGTTATTGTAACAGATAATATATTCGGAGATATAATAACGGATCTGGGAGCTATGATACAAGGTGGAATGGGAATCGCCGCGGGTGGCAATATAAATCCTGAAGGGGTATCAATGTTTGAACCTATAGGCGGATCCGCGCCAAAGTATACAGGCAAGAATGTTATAAATCCGCTGGCGGCAATCGGAGCTGTACAGATGCTGCTTAGCCAGATAGGCCAGAGCCAGGCATCGGAGGCTGTTGAAAAGGCTATAATGTATGTGACAGCAAACAAGGTAAAGACACTTTCAGCGGGAAAGATGGGTTACTCAACATCAGAGGTTGGTGACCTGGTAGTTGAAAATCTATAATATAGGTAAAGGTAGAGGTAAAGGTGGAGTGCTATGAAAAGATATAATGTCGCGGTAGTCGGTGCTACAGGTGTTGTTGGTACCCGGATGCTTGATACCCTCGCAAAGAGGGGATTTCCTGTTAAGGAGGTGCGCCCTCTTGCGTCGAAAAGATCTATAGGAAAGCAGGTAAGCTTTAAGGGCAAAAAACTAAGGGTAAAGCTTCTTACAGAGAATGCTTTTTCAGGTATCGATATAGTATTATCAAGCGCTGGAGCGTCTATAAGCAAAAGATTTTTGCCATCTGCTGTTAAGGCAGGGGCGGTATGCATAGATAATACATCCGCGTACAGAATGGATGCTAAGGTACCCTTGGTCGTGCCTGAGGTAAATCCGGAAGATGTCTTTCGTCATAACGGTATCATCGCGAATCCGAATTGTTCTACTATACAGATGGTTCTAGCCCTAAAACCATTACACGATTACGCGCGAATAAAGAGGATAGTCGTATCTACCTATCAGGCGGTATCCGGTGCTGGCAATCCCGCGCTTTCACAATTGGAAAAAGAGCTGGCTCTTATTGGTTCAAAGCGCAGCGGCAGGCTATCCAAGAGATATAAGCCGGAAAAGTTTCCTTACCAGATAGCGCGTAACCTTATACCGCAGATAGATGTATTTCTTGATAACGGTTATACAAAGGAAGAGATGAAGATGGTCAATGAGACCAGAAAGATTTTACATGATAAGTCTATTGGTATAACCGCTACATGTGTCAGGGTTCCTGTATTTGTCGCGCATTCAGAGGCTGTTAATATAGAGACAAAAAGGCCCCTTACCCCCACAAAGGCAAGGCAGCTTCTTAAGACAAGTCCCGGAATTAAGATAATAGATAATTTTGCGAAGCTGGAATATCCTATGCCTGTAGACGCGGCCGGCATGTATGATACATATGTAGGCAGGATACGTAAGGACGAAAGCGTAAAGAATGGTTTAAATCTATGGATTGTTTCGGATAATCTTTTAAAAGGCGCGGCATTGAACGCGGTACAGATAGCTGAACTGCTTATTAAGAAAATCTAATATGTGATATCAAAAAATAACAGGTTCCCATGAAAAACATAAAGATTGAGATAGAATACGACGGAACCAATTATCATGGTTGGCAGATTCAACATAGAAAATCTGAGAGTATCAGAACAGAGAAGACGATACAGGGTGTAATTGAAAGAGTCTTAAGCGGTATATTACAGGAAGAGATAAAGGTAAGTGGTTCAGGTAGGACTGATAGTGGCGTTCATGCCGTAGGACAGGTTGCGAATTTCAAGACAAAATCTAAGATGCCCATGGCTGTTATGCAAAGGGCGCTTAACTCACTCCTGCCAAAAGATATAGTTATTGTTGATATCGAGGAAGCGAATTTAAATTTTCATGCCCGGTTTGACGCCCTTTCAAAGACCTACCGTTACCAGATACTTAATCGCGCTTATTCTACGTCATTTGATAGGTTATACCAGCTTCACGTCTCTTATAAGCTTGACGCGAAACTTATGGCCCGCGAAGCACGCGCGTTAATAGGCAGAAAAGATTTTAAATCTTTCCAGGCGGCAGATAAGAAAGAACGCAACTCTATAAGAAATATCAAGAGGTTATCTGTGTGCAAAGACGGCACGATAATAAATATTGATATAGAGGCTAATGGTTTTTTGTATAATATGATACGCAATATTGTTGGCACGCTTATTGGGATAGGCAGGGGAAAACTCCCCCCTGGAAGCATGCGGAAGATATTATTGGCAAAGGACAGGGCCAAGGCAGGCTCAACAGCTCCGGCTAAGGGTCTTTCACTTATGCGTGTAAAGTACAGAAGCATTAAGCATTAAGTTTCTTTCCTGGGGCTTTATTATTGCCCTTGGCGTATTTTGTTACAACAGGATATTTAGGCAATAAGAGCGTTAGTTGAGGAATTCGATATTTACTAGGGTCCTTTAGATGATCCCGATTGGTTGCATCTTCAGGTCGCTTTGCTCGGGTACAGGGTTAATTCGCACTTATGAGTTATGTCGTTTTTGCAAAACTCCATAACTCATGTGCTCATTAAAAAAGCACTTGACAACCTGCGGGTATTTGTGCTAAAATTCACGTTCTTTAAGGAGAAATATTATTGTGAAGACATATATGGCGAATAATAAGGATATAAACCAGAAATGGTTCTTAGTTGATGCCAAAGACAGGGTTCTTGGAAGGCTCGCGACTCGTATAGCTATTCTTCTGCGCGGAAAACACAAACCAGAGTATACCCCGCACGTAGATTGCGGTGATGGAGTTATTGTTATAAACGCAAGCAAGATAAGGGTTACCGGCAAGAAGATGCAGGATAAAGAGTATGTTACATATTCAGGATATCCTGGAGGCCGCCGTGTAAAGACTATGGATTATATGATGAAGCGTTATCCTGATAAGGTAATAAGACAGGCAGTTAAAAGAATGATACCCGACACATCCCTGGGAAGGCAGATGTTAAAGAAATTGAAGGTATATGCTGACGCGGAGCATTCACATAAGGCACAGAAACCACAGGAACTAAACGTATAATCAGAGGGGAATAAATTAGATGGTAGATGAGGCTATATATAAGGCAACAGGCCGCCGTAAAGAGGCAGCAGCTCGTGTGGTAATGAAACCGGGGAGTGGTACCTTTACGGTTAATAAAAGATCTTTAGAGGATTACTTTCCAAGAGAGACACTAAGGATGATTATACAGCAGCCGTTCGAGGTTTGTGAGCTTGTTGGAAAATATGATATAAGTGTATTAGTTAACGGTGGCGGCACATCCGCGCAGGCGGGCGCTGTTCGTCATGGTATTTCAAGGGCACTTGTTGAACTTGATGAGAACCTTAAATCCAAACTCAAGAAGGCAGGTTTTATGACAAGGGACCCCCGCATGAAAGAGCGTAAAAAGTATGGCCAGAAAGGTGCCAGGAGGAGGTTCCAGTTCTCTAAGCGTTAATATAATTTATTGGATTTTTTTTGGTGCTCGGTTTTAGGTTATTGGTTATTGCCGAAAACCAGATAACGAAAACCGAATACCGAAATTAGCGCGAAGTGCCTATTTTATCGATTGACAAGATAGGCTTTTTTGTTTTATAATTATAAAACTATATACTATAAATAAGTACTGGGAGTCAGATATGATAAATATAGCGGTCTGTGGAGCAACCGGTTATACGGGTTATGAGATAATCAAGATATTGTTAAGGCACCCAAAGGCGCATATCAAGGTCCTGACAGCAAAGCTTGATAAGCCTACGAAGATATCAGAGGAATTTCCCGAGCTTAAGGGTAAGATCGACCTTGCATGCGAAGAGCTTGTAGTCAATCATGTCCTTAAGAAGAAGGTAGATCTTGTCTTTTTAGCGCTTCCCCATAGAGTATCTATGGAATACGCGTCCAGATTTATTGATAAAGGTAAGATAGTTATTGATTTGAGCGCGGATTTTAGAATCAAAGATGTGAAAGTCTATGAAAAGTATTATGGGCAGAAGCATATATATAAGGATTATATAACTCGGTGTGTTTATGGACTCCCGGAATTATATAAGAATCGCATACAGAGAACAAGGTTTGTGGCGAACCCGGGATGTTATCCAACAGGTTCTATACTCGCCGTAGCTCCGTTAATTGCGAAAAAGATAGCGGCTAAGGATACTATTATTCTGGACGCGAAAAGTGGAGCAACCGGTGCCGGCAGAAAAGCGGCGCTTGGACTTATCTTCGGAGAGGTCGCGGAGAACCTTATGGCGTATAAGGTGGGTGTCCATCAACACTCGCCGGAGATAACACAGGAGCTTAGCACCTTAGCGGGCAAAGAGGTAGATATACTCTTTACGCCGCATCTGGTGCCTATCAGAAGGGGGATATTAACGACAGCGTATGTCTCATTGAATAAAAAGGCTGATCTTTCATCATTGCTTAGGCTCTATAGGTCATTTTATAAAAACGCGCCATTTGTTAAGATATATGATGAAGGCCTGCTCCCACAGATACACGATATAGTCAATACCAATTATTGCGGTATTGGCCTCGCGCTTTCTCTTGATAAGAAAAAAGTTATTATAGTCAGCGCTATAGACAACCTCTTAAAAGGGGCGAGCGGACAGGCTGTGCAGAATATGAATCTTGCCTGCGGCTTTCCTGAAACAATGGGTTTGGAATAGATGAAAAGTATAAGAGGCGGTATTACAGCGCCGAGAGGTTTTTTTCAGGCAGGTATATATTGCGGAATAAAAAAGAAGGCCCTGGATCTCGCGCTTATTCTATCTGAAGTACCGGCAGCGGCATGCGGCTTGTTTACATCGAATAGTTTTAAAGCAGCCCCTGTAGTGTTAAGCAAGAAGTACCTGGATAAGAAGAAGCACAGGGCTGTTATTATAAATTCAGGAAACGCGAATTGTCTCACTGGTAAGCCTGGTATTGCTGACGCTATTGCAATTTCCGACCAGCTCAGTTCTTTGATAGGATGTAGCAAGGAAGAGGTCTTGGCCTGCTCAACAGGGATTATCGGAAAGAGGCTCCCAATCAGCAGGATTAAGAGATCTCTGCCAACACTTATATCTTCGCTCCATAGAGCGCCTTCTAAAAGCGCGGCACAGGCTATAATAACAACAGACACATTTTTAAAGGAGGCCGCGTATAGTGTACAGGTAGGCCAAAGCAGTATATGCCTGGCAGGTATTGCCAAAGGCGCCGGGATGATAGCGCCTAATATGGCTACAATGCTCGCGATTCTAACAACAGACGCCAGGTTAGAAAAAAGAGTACTCAGGAAGGCCCTCAAGGAAGCTGTTGACGCGTCTTTTAATTCTATAACCATAGATGGAGATATGAGTACCAATGATACGGTTATTCTTCTGGCAAATGGTTTATCAGGAGTGGAGATATCCGAATCCAGCAGGACTTACAAAAAATTCGTAGAGGCGCTTAAAGCTCTATGCCTTGACCTGGCAAAGATGATTATAAGAGATGGAGAAGGCGCGACAAAGTTTATAGAAGTAGAGGTTGTTCACGCTAAAAACACCTGCCTGGCCAGGGAAATGGGCTTAAAGGTAGCGAATTCCCCCCTCTTTAAAACCATGTGTTATGGAAATAATCCAAACTTTGGAAGGATAGCTGCCGCGTGTGGGGCTATAAGCAGGCCTGTAGATCCGGCCAAGGTGGATATATATCTTAATGGAAGAAAAGCAGTGGATAAGGGTGTTGCTGTTACTGACAAGCTGCCAAGCGCTATCTTCAAGAGTAAAGAGATAAAGATTACTATTGACCTGAATTCAGGCAAGGCGCGCGCAAAGCTATATACATCTGATCTTAGCCCCGAGTATATAAAGATTAACGCTGCCTATTGTTAATTGTCACGCGTTATGCGCCTGCCTGCTGGTAGGCAGGTATCGCGTAAAATATTTAAACGCACAACCCCGTAAAGCTCCTTCGGAGCAACGGGGCAGGCGCACAACCCCGTAAAGCTCCTTCGGAGCAACGGGGCAGGCGCACAACGCAATACGAGATATGAGAGAGCAGATACTAAAAGATTCGCAAAAATATATAGAGCAGTTTAAGGAAAAGGTCTTTGTTATCAAGTATGGCGGTAGCATGTTGGATGATAAGGTGCTTTCGGATTCCGTTCTTGATGATATAACATCTTTTCATAATTACGCGATAAAGATAGTCTTTGTTCATGGAGGTGGCGGCGCGATAAGCAGATTAATGCAGCAGAAAGGTAAAGAGTCCAGATTTGTTGATGGTTTAAGAATTACTGATAGAGAGACAGTAAAGATAGTAGATGAAGCGCTTACATCTGTTAATGAGGGTTTTGTCCAGAGGATAGGCTCAAGGGGAGTTCTGGCGGAGCCCATATTAAGCAGCAGGAGCCTTACGATAAAGGCAAAGAAGAGGCCAGGTACTATCTCTGAAGATTTTTTAGGAGATATAGATTCAATAGCCACTAGTTATATAGAGGATGCGTTATCAAGGAAGGCTATTCCTGTTATATCGCCTGTCGCACAAGGCAGTGATAATATGCCTTATAATATAAATGCTGATATCGCGGCAGCAGCGATTGCCTCAAAGCTATGCGCGGAAAAATTGATATTATTAACAAATGTGAAAGGCGTTATGAGGGATAAGCTTGATGAAGGCAGCCTTATTTCACATATTAGTGAAGTAGAAGCGCTTGAACTTATTCAGAACAATATTATAGAAGGCGGCATGATACCAAAGGTAAGAGCAGGTATAGACGCGTTGAATAAAGGTGTAAAAAAGGTTCATATAATAAGCGGAAAGATACCCCATTCACTCTTGTTAGAGGTCTTTACTAATGAAGGTATCGGAACTGAGATTGTGAGGTAGTTTAATTATGGAAAATACGCAGGAGATAATCAATCTTTGTAATACATATGTATTGAATACCTATACAAGAACACCGATTGTTTTTGTAAAAGGTAAGGGGTCTTATCTATGGGACGAAGAAGGTAAGAGATACCTGGATTTTTTTCCGGGATGGGCTGTAAGCGGATTGGGCCATTGTCATAAAAGGGTTGTAAGCGCGGTTAGCAGGCAGCTAAAAGAGATTATCCATGTATCGAATAACTATTATAGCAAGCCGCAGGCACAGCTTGCTGAAAGGCTTTCAAGCAGCTCTTTTGGCGGCAGGGTATTTTTCTGTAACAGCGGCGCTGAAGCAAATGAGGCAGCTATAAAGCTCGCGCGCGCCTATGGTGCCGCGGAGGGAAGATATAAGATAATAACCATGGAAAAGTCCTTCCACGGAAGGACCTTGGCAACCCTTACCGCGACAGGGCAGGAAAAAGTAAAGAAAGGTTTTGCCCCATTACCGGAAGGATTTGTTCATGTGCCCTTTAATGATATTAACGCCCTCAAGGAAGCTATCGATGATATTACTGTCGCGGTCATGATAGAGCCTATTCAGGGTGAAGGCGGGATAAATATCGCTGATGATGACTATATCAGAGAGCTTCGGGTTCTTTGCAACGCGAAGGACCTCCTGCTTATTTTTGATGAAGTCCAGAGCGGTATGGGCAGGTCCGGTAAGCTTTTCGCGTACCAGCATTATAATATTCTGCCTGATGCGATGACTCTCGCCAAGAGCTTAGGAGGGGGGCTTCCTATAGGCGCTATGGTGGTAGCTGATAAATTTGTTGACTGCTTAAAGCCAGGAATGCATGCCTCAACATTTGGAGGCAGCCCTATAGTCTCCGCTGCCGCGAACGCGGTGCTTGACGCGATTGAGAAAGATAGGCTTCTTGATAACGCTAATAAGATGGGTGAATACCTTTTTAAGCAGCTCAGCAGGCTAAAGAGGAGATATCCTAAGATAATAAATAATATAAGGCATAAGGCGCTTATGGTAGGTGTTGAGCTTAATATAGACGGCAACGCGATAGTAGAAAAGTGTGTTAATAAAAGATTGCTTATTAATTGTACTCAAGGCAATATTCTAAGAATTATGCCATCTATTACCGTAAACAAAGGTGAGATTAATAAGGCCATTAGGATCTTATCTGAGGTAATCGCGAAATGAAGAAAGATCTTATATCAATAAAAGACCTGTCAATAGATGAGATTAATAATATTCTTGAGCTTGCTCAAGTGTTAAAATCAGACCCATCCGCTTATTATGAAAAATTAAACGGACAGTCTCTTGGTCTTATATTTCAGAAACCGTCTAACAGGACAAGGGTATCTTTTGATGTCGGCATGTATCAGCTAGGTGGACATACTGTTTATCTCGGGTCTGATGATATAAAACTTGGCGTAAGGGAGGCAACAAAGGATATCGCGCATACATTATCAAGATACCTTGATATTATTGTTGCCAGAACTTTTTTTCATAAGGAGGTGCTTGATCTTGCTGATAATGCTACTATACCGGTCATAAATGGCTTAAGTGACCTGTTGCACCCGTGCCAGGGGTTAGCGGATCTCTTTACTATAAAAGAGAAATTTTCTAAACTGGATGGCCTCACATTAGCGTTTATTGGGGATGGGAATAATGTTCTCCACTCACTCTTATACGCTACCTCAAAAACAGGAATCAATATTAGGATAGCCTCACCAAAAGGCTATGAGCCTGATAAGAATATACTTGCCCAGGCAAAAGAGATTGCTAAAGATGTTGGTTCAACTGTAGAGGTTGTTGACGGCAAAGATGAGGCAGCAACTGGCGCTGATATATTATACACAGATGTATGGGTATCGATGGGGCAGGAATCTGACAGGAAGAAAAGATTAGAGGATTTTCATGACTTTAGGCTTGATGCAGAGCTTCTTGCTAAGGCAAGGCCTGAGTCTGTTGTAATGCATTGCCTGCCTGCCCACAGGGGCGAAGAGGTAACAGGCGAGGTAATAGATGGGCCTCATTCTATAGTATTTGACCAGGCTGAAAACAGGCTCCATATCCAAAAAGCAATATTACTTAGATTACTAAAAAAGGATTAAGGATTAAGTTTTAAGTATTAAGCTCTTAATCCTTAGAGCTCGCTTTGATGCAAATAGATGGCGAGCGTCTTAATTCTTAATACTAAATAAGGGAGTTTTAGATGACTAAAAAGATAGTATTAGCATATTCAGGAGGGCTTGATACCTCTGTCGCTATAAGGTGGCTTAAAGAAAAAGGCTTTGATGTTATAGCCTGCCTTGTGGATGTTGGGCAAAAGGCGGATTTTCAAAAAGCAAAGGTAAAAGCCAGAAAGATAGGGGCATCCAATGTATATGTTATTGATGCTAAGAATAATCTTATTAATGATTTTATCTTTCCCGCGTTGAAGGCAAATGCTGTATATGAGGGTAAGTATTTCTTAGCGACCGCGCTTTCAAGGCCATTAATAGCAAAGGTGCTGGCAGAGGTCGCGAAAAAAGAGAAGGCAAAGTTTGTCGGACATGGCTGTACAGGTAAGGGAAATGATCAGGTAAGGATAGAGGTCTCGCTTTCCGCGCTTGCGAAAGGGCTAAAGGTTATCGCCCCTGTAAGGGTCTGGGATTTCGCGTCAAGAGAAGCGCAGATAAGGTACGCTAAGACTCATAACATTTCGGTTACCGCGACAAAGAAGAGCCCGTATAGCTTTGATGAGAATCTATGGGGAATAAGTATAGAATGCGGCGTACTTGAGAATCCTGATACAGAACCGCCTGAAGATGCTTACCAGATAACAACAGACCCTGTTAAGGCTCCAAAGAAGCCTGTATATGTAACGATTGGTCTTGAAAAAGGAGAGCCTTATAGTATAAATGGCAAGAGGCTTACCCCCATCGCGCTTATAAACAGGCTGAATATTATAGGCGCTTTACATGGTATAGGCAGAAGTGATATGGTAGAGAATAGGCTTGTTGGCATAAAATCACGAGAGATATATGAAGCCCCGGCGGCATACATACTCCATACCGCGCATAAAGAGCTCGAGGCATTGGTTCTGGACAGGGAACTCCTGCATTTTAAGGATATAGTGGCTTTAAAATATTCAGAGCTAATATATAATGGACTCTGGTACAGTAGGTTAAGAGAAGCGCTTGATAAGTTTATTGGAGACACACAAAAAAACGTTACTGGTGATGTCAGACTTAAATTGTACAAAGGTACGTGTAGTGTTGTAGGGCGAAGTTCAAAGTTTTCTCTTTACAATGAGAAGTTAGCGACATACACTGAAGAGGATAAGTTTGACCATACGGCAGCGGAAGGCTTTATAAAAGTCTGGGGCCTTCCTTACGAAAAACGGTAATTAGAGCAATAGGCATTCTAAAATAGGTGAACATACCAGTATTGCGTATTGCGTGGTGCGTATCGCGCATAATGAAAATAATATATCTATTAATACAGCTCAAGGCAAATAACGCAATACGATATATACAATACGACATACAAAATACGGAGCATACTTATGAAAAAGATGTGGGGCGGAAGGTTTAAACACGGACAGGACCCTCTATTTTGGAAGTTTCAAAGCTCTATAGATTATGATAAAGAGCTGGCTACGTATGATATAAAGGGTAGCATAGCACATGTAAAGATGCTTGGAAAGGCAAGGATTATCCCTGCCAAGGCTGCTCAATCTATTGCCAGTAATCTTGCGAAGATATTAAAGGAGCTGGAAAATAATGCCTTTAAGATAGACCCATCAGCAGAGGATATCCACAGCGCTATTTACATAGACCTTAAAAAGAAGATAGGAGATGCCGCGGATTATCTTCATACAGCAAGGTCCAGAAATGATCAGATCGTACTTGATCTAAGGATGTATGCTAAGGATAAGATATCTATTCTGGTAGGCCTTATCAGAAAGCTCCAGTCCGCGTTGCTTGACCTCTCGAAAGAGAACGCTGATGTTATTATACCAGGTCTTACCCATACCCAGCATGCTGTGCCTATTTTATTATCACATCAACTGTTAGCGTATGTTGAGATGCTTGAAAGAGATAGGAAAAGACTCTTGCAGGCGAGGGAGAGGTCTGACGAGATGCCGCTTGGCGCGTGTGCCATGGCAGGTACTTCGTTTGCCATAGACAGAAAATATGTCGCAAAGCTCCTAGGCTTTAAAAAGGTATGTCAGAATAGCATAGACGCGGTTAGTGACAGGGATTTTGTTATAGATATATTATCCGCTATAGCAGTGCTTTTCATGCATCTGTCAAGATTTTGTGAAGACATGATAATTTTTTCAACACCCGAGTTTAATATAGTTGAGATAGGAGAGGCCTTTTGCACGGGTTCTTCCATAATGCCCCAGAAGAAGAATCCCGATGCCCTGGAACTTATAAGAGGAACAAGCGCAAGGGCATACGCCAACTTAAACTCAGTAATGATTATGATGAAAGGTTTGCCCCTTTCATATAACAGGGATATGCAGCTTGACAAGGAGGAGCTTTTTGATTCTGTCAGTATGACGGAGGATGTCCTTAAGATAATGTCGGGCCTTGTCAGAAGCATAAGGACAAATAAGTCTAATAGGCTAAAGGCCTTTGAAGACGATGAATCTCTATTTGCTCTTGATATGGCAGATTATCTTGTTAGAAAGGGCTTGACATTTACAAAGGCACATACTATCGCGGGAAAGATTATCACTCATTGTATTGATAACAGATTAAAGGTATCAGCGTTGCCAATGCATGAGCTCAAGAGGTTCTCGGATAAGTTTAGCACCTGTTTTTATGAGGAGCTTGATGCGGGTAGGTCCGTAGCGAGGAAGAGTTCTGTTGGAAGTACTAATCCCTTTCTTGTTAGGCAGCAGATTAACAAGTGGATAAAAAAGATTAAGGGAAGATAGATGCATTATTTTAAATATAAAAAGAGCAAGTTATATTGCGAATCAGTCAGTATAGAAGAGATTGCCAAGGATGTAGGCACGCCATTTTATCTGTATAGTTATAAGACACTTATAAGCCATTACATGAAGATAAAAGAAGCGTTTAAGAGCTTGAAGCCTATTATCTGTTTTTCTATGAAATCTAATTCTAATCTTTCCGTGTGCAGTGCGCTGCTTAAGGCCGGTGCCGGGCTTGATATCGTTTCGGGCGGAGAGCTCTTCAAGGCGCAAAAAATAGGCGCGTCCCCTAAGAAGATTGTTTACGCGAGTGTTGGCAAGACTGCTGTTGAGATAAGTAATGCGCTTAAGGCAGGTATCCTGCTCTTTAATGTAGAAAGCATACCGGAGCTTATCCTAATAGATAAGCTCTGTGCGCGTATGGGCAAAAGGGGAAAGATCGCGATAAGGGTAAACCCCGGTGTAAAGGCAAAGACGCATAGGTATATTACAACCGGCACAAAGGATAATAAGTTTGGTATAGATGAAGACACTACCCTGCGTATTTTTCATGATAGTGCAGGATTTCAACATATCGATATAGTCGGTATACATATTCATATTGGTTCACAGATTACCCAGGCTGACCCATTTCTAAAAGCCATAAAAAAGGTCTCTACCCTGATAGAGGCTATACGTAAGGCAGGACATTGCATAGATTATCTTAATATTGGTGGAGGGCTTGGTATTATATATAATGATGAAAAGCCGCAAACAGCAAAGGACTTCGCGAGGGCTGTGACACCTATGCTGAGCAAGCTTGATGTAAAAATAATACTTGAACCAGGCAGATTTATATCAGGCAATAGCGGTGTATTGGTTACAAGGGTACTCTATATCAAAAATAGCCTAAGTAAGAATTTTATGATAGTAGATGCCGGAATGAATGATATTATGCGCCCAAGCCTTTATGGCGCTTTTCACGAGATACTTCCTGTTTCCCGCGGCCTATCCAAGGCAGAAACGAAGAAATTTGATGTGGTGGGGCCTATATGCGAAAGCGGAGATTTTCTTGCCAAAGGCAGAGAGCTTATAATTCCAGAAGAAGGTGACCTCTTAGCCGTGATGAGCGCTGGTGCTTATGGATTCTCTATGTCGAGTAATTATAATGCCCGTCCACGTGTAGCGGAGGTTATGGTTATAAACGGAAAATATTATATTATACGAAAGAGAGAGTCCTATCGGGACCTTGTAAGGGGAGAAGTTGTTCCGAAGGCGTTGAAGAATAGGTAAAGGAAAAGGTGAAGGCGAAGGAAATATATATTATAAGGATATAAAATTTAATTCTTTACCTTTACCTCTATCTTTACCTAAAACTAAGCGAGTTTTACATGAGAGTTATAAAATTTAGCAAGATGGAAGCTACGGGCAATGATTTCGTGACATTTGATAACCGAAAAAAGATAATTAGGAATCGTGTATCAGACTTTGCCCGAAAACTCTGTGATAGAAAGCTTGGTATCGGCGCTGATGGGCTATTGCTTGTAGAAAACTCCAGAATAGCGGATTTTAAGATGCGCATCTTTAATCCTGATGGTTCAGAGCCTGATATGTGTGGTAATGGCGCGCGTTGCGCGGCATTATATGCTAAACTTAATAAGATAGCCCCATATTCTATGCGGATAGATACAAGGGCGGGCTTATTAAGCGCTAAGGTAGGTAGCGCGAGCGTTAAGATAAATATGACAGAACCTAAGGAGATTCAATTGGGGATAGGCCTTAATCTCATGAATAAGGCCTATAAACTTCATTATATTAACACAGGTGTCCCGCATGTAGTCTGTTTTGTTAAGGATGTAGATAGGGTGGATCTTATAGCTATTGGCAGGGCTATAAGGTACCATAGATTGTTTATGCCCGCGGGGACGAATGCAAATATTGTATCTCTTAAAGGTAGAGCGTCAATCCTGGCAAGAACCTATGAAAGAGGCGTTGAAGATGAAACATTGGCCTGCGGTACAGGTTCTGTCGCGTCAGCTGTCATATCCGGTATTGTTAAGGGCCTCAAGTCTCCTGTAACGGTACATACCAGGGGAGGGAATTTGAAAATATATTTTACATTAAAGAACAATAGTGTTGGTAATGTATTTCTTGAAGGCAAGGCAAGAGAGGTTTTTAAGGGCCAAATAAAAGTTTAATAAACCTAAAGGAGTTCACTATGTTTAAAGGTTCAATGGTCGCTATAGTAACCCCGTTTAAAAATAATGGTACAGAGCTAGATGAAGGGAAGCTTAAAGATCTTGTGGATTTTCAGATAAGCAATAATACCTTTGTTATTGTGCCATGCGGCACAACTGGAGAATCAGCGACTTTATCAATAGAAGAACATGAGAAGGTAATAGATATTGTGATACGAACAGCCAAAGGCAAGGCCAAAGTAATGGCAGGCACAGGCTCTAACAATACCGGTGAAGCTATAGAACTTACAAGGCACGCTAAAGAGGCTGGAGCGGACGGGGCCTTAATAATAACCCCGTATTATAATAAGCCTACGCAAGAGGGCATATATCGTCACTTTAAAGCGCTCTCTGATTCAGTAGATATCCCGCTTATAGCATATAACATAGCCTCACGCACAGGAACAAATATCACGCCTGAAACTATGCGCAGGCTCTCAACATTAAAGAATGTGGTAGCGGTTAAAGAGGCGAGCGGTGACTTAAACCAGATGGCTGAAATAAGGTACATGTGCGGTGATGATTTCGGTCTTATATCAGGGGATGATTTACTTACATTTCCTATCCTTGCTATCGGTGGATGCGGCGTAATATCAGTAATAGCTAATATAATACCAAGGGATGTCTCTGATATGGTAAGCGCTTTTATGAATGGTGATATCGAGAAAGCAAGAGAGCGTTATTTTAAGATGCTTCCGCTTGTTAAGGCTATATTTATAGAGACAAATCCGATTCCTATCAAGACTGCTATGAGCATACTGGGTATGATAGAACCGGATACGAGATTACCAATGTGTAATATATCAGAAGCGAATAAAGATAAACTGAAAATAGCTTTAAGCGAATACGGTTTGATATAAGAACACTACTATCAAAGTAAGGGAGTCACAATGGTTACACGAATAGCTATCACAGGTTGCTGCGGCAGGATGGGCATGCGTATTGCTTCTTTTGCTTTCGCGGATAAAGATTTTGAAATAGTTGGAGCTACAGAGATAAGGTCTCATCCGAAGATAGGTTCAAACCTCGGCAGTTTTATAGGAGAAGACGCGCTGGATATACAGGTAACTAGTGATTTGAGCCTTGCTGTGAAGAACGCGGATGTTATCATAGATTTTACAACACCGGTTATGACACTCTCCAATCTAATGATTGCCAGGAACGCGAAAATACCGATAGTTATAGGTACTACAGGGCTTATGGATGAAGAGCAAAGGGGCATAGAGGCCAGTGCCAAGGTAATCCCTGTTTTTGCCTCTTCTAACATGTCTATTGGCGTAAACCTGCTCTTTCGTTTGGTACCTGAATTAGCAAGCGCGTTAGGTGAGGATTATGACATAGAAATAATCGAGATGCACCATAATAAGAAGAAGGATGCCCCGAGTGGAACTGCCAGGATTTTGGCTCAAAAAATAGCGGAGGCGAAGGGGAAGAGAATAAAAGATATCGGGATATATGGCAGAGAAGGTAACGTGGGCCAAAGGGGTAAGAACGAGATAGGCATACACGCGGTACGTGCTGGTGATATTGTAGGCGAACATACTGTTATATTCGCGGGTAAACATGAGAGAATCGAGATAACTCATCGCGCTAATTCCCGTGACATTTTTGCCAGGGGCGCTTTATCTGCCGCGAAGTATATCGCGGATAGATCACCGGGACTATATAATATGCAAGACGTTATAGAAGGAGTTTAGGTTATGATGAATATTGATACATCCAGCAGGCTTAAGAAATTACCACCGTATCTTTTCGCGGAGATAGATAGGATAAAAAAGCAGGCTATTAGTGAAGGTAAGGATATAATAGATTTAGGCGTAGGGGACCCTGATAGGCCCACGCCTATGCATATAATAGAGAAGCTTTATGAAGCTGCCCGGGATCCAAGGAACCATCATTACGCGATGGAGATGGGGCTTTTAAGGCTGCGCGAAGCGATAGCAGCCTGGTATAAACGGCGTTTCAATGTAGAGCTGGATCCTGAGTCAGAGGTTCTTCCTTTAATTGGCTCCAAGGAAGGAATAGCGCATATACCACTTGCTTATGTAAACCATGGGGATGAGGTATTAATTCCCGATCCTTGTTATCCTCCGTATAAGTCAGGTACTATATTCGCGGGCGGGGTTCCTTATCTTATGCCGCTTCTTCCTGAAAATGACTTCCTGCCGGATCTTGCCGCGATTGATTATCAGGTTGCCAAGCGCGCGAAGATTATGTTCTTAAACTACCCTAATAATCCTACATCAGCAGTAGCGACAGAGGCCTTTTTTAAGAAAGCGATAGATTACGCGAATGAGCATGATATCATTGTTTGCCACGATGCCGCTTATTCTGAGATGGCATATGATGATTATAAACCCCAGAGCTTTCTTGAATGCGCCGGCGCGAAAGAAACGGGTGTCGAGTTTCATTCTCTATCAAAGACTTATAATATGACAGGGTGGAGACTCGGTTTTGCCTGTGGCAACGCGGATGTGATATCAGCATTAAGAAAAGTAAAATCGAATATTGATTCAGGTATATTTCAGCCTGTGCAATTCGCGGGTATCATAGCCCTTGAGAGTGATCAGTCATATATAGATAAACTTAATGCTGTATATCAGCGAAGAAGAGATGTCCTGGTAGATGGCTTAAATTCTCTTGGCTGGAAAGTCGCCAAGCCTAAGGCTACTTTTTATGTTTGGGTACCTGTGCCACCGGGATACACCTCAAATGAGCTTACAAAATCTTTGCTTGAAAAGGCCGATATCGTTACGACCCCGGGTGTTGGTTTTGGTCCCAATGGCGAAGGCTATATAAGAATAACATTGACAGTGCCTGAAGAGAGGTTGCAAGAAGCTGTAGACAGGATAAAGAGGCTGCATCAATGAGTAAGGTGTATGTAGGCATAGGCTCAAATCTTGGCGACAGGCAGTTGAATATAGATAAGGCATTAGAAAAACTAAAGACAAGAAAAAATATCCAATTTAGCGAAGTCTCAGCTATTATAGAGACAGACCCTGTTGGCAATGTCAACCAGCCTAAATTTTTAAACGCCTGCTGTAGAATAGATACAACCCTTTATCCCGATGAGCTTTTAAGCGTCCTGAAGTCTATTGAGCGTGAAATGGGAAGGGGTAGAGATTCTGCTCCAAAGAGGCTTAATCATGAAGAGCAGTTAAAAGCGCTTGAAGAGGGCAGGAACGTGGAGGATATGTCAAGAGGTAAACAATCTCTCGCGCGTAACCCGGAAGATGATGATAAATGGGACCCGCGTATAATTGATCTTGATATACTTTTATATGATGATATTATAATGAGAGGAAACAACCTTATTATACCACACAAGCTATTGCATGAGAGAATCTTTGTGTTAGAACCACTTTCCCAGATAGCATCAGAGCTTATTCACCCTGTGTTTAAAAAATCTATAAGAGATCTCTTAATAGAGTGCAAAGCGCATAATAATACTTCTACTCAAAAGCAGGAGTTACTTGTTAAAGAGTTCAATGAAAATGCTACGGTACCGGTGCTTGCGCATCCGCAACCCAGTAGCCCAAAGACATTTCTTGGATTAATTTGCAAGTTGCTTAGAATACCATATCCTAAATTAACACAGACAGGTACCAGGGATGAGGCTCATTAGAAGTTTAAGCGCGATCACTTCCGCTGTAAAGGTGTTTCGAAAGAGTAAAAATAAGATAGGCTTTGTTCCTACGATGGGAGCTTTCCATGAAGGCCACATTTCGCTTATCAGAAGAGCTAAGAAAGAAAACAACAAAGTAGTAGTGAGCGTATTTGTAAATCCTATACAGTTTGGGCCCAATGAGGATTATAGGAAATATCCCAGAGATATCAGCAGGGATAAAGAGCTGGCAGAGAAGGCTGGCTGCGATATTTTATTTTATCCATCCGCGGGGTCAATGTATCCTAAAGGTTTTAATACCCATGTTGAACCTGAAGGCCTCTCAGCTCTTATGTGCGGCAAGTTACGGCCCGGCCATTTCAAGGGTGTCGCGACTATTTGCGCGAAATTGTTTAATATTGTAACTCCGGATACAGCGTATTTTGGCCAGAAAGATTACCAGCAGGCTCTTATTATAAAAAACATGGTTAAGGATCTTAATATGGATATCAGGATTAAGATACTGCCTATCGTCAGAGAGATATCCGGCCTTGCTTTGAGTTCACGCAATAGATATTTAACTCCGGCGGAGAGAGAAGACGCAAGGCTGCTTTACAGGGTCTTAAAAAAAGCAAGAAGTATAATAAGGCAAGGAGAGCAGGATTCATCTAAGCTGCGGTCGATAATAGACAATATATTAAAGAAGCCCGGTATTAAGATAGAGTATATAAGTATAGTTGATCCTGATACCCTTGAGGAGAAGAAGATGATTGATTCAAGTTTCTTGGTGGCGTTGGCAGTCAAGATTGGCAGGACAAGGCTTATTGATAATATGATGATAAAGATCAAGAATTAAGTATTAAGTTGTAAGTATTAAATTTTGTATTTTTTACTTAATCCTTAATACTTAATGCTTAATACTTTAATTAGAATAATCAAAAAAGGAGCAAAAAATATGTTAAGGATAATTTATAAATCCAAGATTCACAACGCGACAGTAACAGACGCTAACCTGGATTATTCAGGAAGTATTACAATAGATTCAGAATTGTTAAAGATCGCGGATATATTTCCCGGTGAGAAGGTCCAGGTTGTGAACCTTAATAATGGTACAAGGATCGAGACATATGTTATCGAAGGAGACGCTGGCAAAGGAACTATCTGCATGAACGGTGGTGCTGCCAGATGCGCGCAAAGGGGAGACAAACTAATTATAATATCCTATTGTCTGGTTGAGTCCAAGGAGGTGTCTACTTTTAACGCGAAGAGGGTGTTTCTTAATGACAAAAATGGAGTAAAGAAATTATGATGGAAAAATATACAGAAGCGACTAATAGGCAGTATATAGAGAAGTTAAAAACCCGCATTGTTGAACTTAAGAAAAAGCGCAACGCTGTTATAATAGTTCATAATTACCAGAGAGATGAAATTCAGGAGATAGCTGATATTACAGGCGACTCCCTGGGGCTGAGCAAGGCAGCTATTAATATAAGGGCGGATGTTATTGTTTTTTGCGGGGTCCATTTTATGGCAGAGACAGCTTATATATTAAATCCAAAAAAGACGGTGCTGCTTCCGGTAAAAGAGGCCGGATGCCCTATGGCAGATATGATTACGCCTGAAGCGTTAAGAAAAAAGAAAAAGGAATATCCCGGTGTGCCCGTTGTATGCTATGTCAATACCGCCGCTGCGATTAAGGCAGAGAGCGATATATGCTGTACTTCGCGTAATGCCGTTGAGGTGGTAAACTCTCTTCGGGAGAAGAGAGTAATGCTTATCCCTGATAAAAATCTTGGTTCTTATGTCCAATCACAGTTGCCTGAAAAAGAGATAATATTATGGGAAGGGTTTTGCCCTACCCATATAAGGGTTTTGCCTGACCAGATTTTAGAAACTAAAAATTTACATCCTGACGCGGAATTTATAGCTCATCCTGAATGTAATCCTGATATTCTTGCTCTGGCGGATAAGATTACATCAACAGGCGGTATGCTTGAACATATAAAGAACTCAAAGAGGAGAGATTTTATTATCGGAACAGAGATGGGCATGTTGTACAGGCTAAGGCAAGATAATCCTGATAAGAGGTTTTTTCTGCCTACAGATCATCTCTTATGCGCGAGTATGAAACTTACGACTCTTGGGTGGATAGTTAACTCGCTTGAGCTTATGGTTTACAAAATATCTGTTCCTGAAAATATAAGGATACGTGCGTACAAATCAGTGGAGAGAATGCTTGCTATCTCCGGTGAAAAGAAATGGGTATCTGTATCGGGTAACTAGAGAGATAAGCTTGGAAACAGTTTCAAGCACTAATGAGGGATTATGTTAAAAAAAATAGGCATAGTAGGTTGTGGCACTATAGGTAGTTTTATCGCGAAAGCTGTGGATAATGAATTAAAATCTTTCGCGAAGATTGCCGGACTCTGTGATATAGATAACGAACGCGCTGTGGATCTTTGTAAAACGCTTTCACAAAAACCACCGATAGTTTCAATTAGCAGGCTTATTGATAGCTCAGATATTGTAGTGGAGGCAGCATCAGGCAGGGCATCTTTTGATTTGACAAGGGAAGTTCTTTTGAATAAGAAAGATGTTTTGGTAATGAGCATTGGCGGGCTGCTTGGAAAGAGTGAGGAGTTGTTTGCGATAGCGAGAAAGAATAGAGCAAAGATAATTCTTCCCAGCGGCGCGATATGTGGATTAGATGGTATAAAATCCGCTGGTATAGGTTCAGTGACGAAGGTTACTCTTACAACACGAAAGCCTCCAAAGGGCCTTAGAGGTGCCCCTTATATAATTGAGAATGGGATAGACCTTGACGCTATAACCAATGAGTATGTTATATTTGAAGGTACCGCGCAGAAAGCGGTCCAGGCTTTTCCTAAGAACATTAATGTTTCCGCGCTCTTGTCCATCGCGGGTATAGGTGCGGAAAAAACAATAGTAAAGATTGTTACTTCCCCCGAGTATACAGTTAACGTGCATGAGGTTGAAGTGGAAGGAGATTTTGGAAAGCTCCTTACCCGCACAGAGAATGTTCCTTCACCACAAAATCCAAAGACGAGTTTTTTGGCGCCGCTTTCCGCGGTATCCGCTTTAAGGCAATACCTTGATGATTCTGTCAAGATTGGTGCCTGAGTCCGTGTGATACAAAATTCATTAAGAACTGTAAATACCCGGAGAGAATTTTAAAAATATTTTTTAAAATATTTTCTTAAAAAAGAAAAAAGTTCTTGCACCCCTCTTAAAAAAAGCGTAAAATAAAATTAATAAAATATTTCTGAAGGGAGGTGAAAATATAAAATGGCAACAAAAGTATTAAAATGTAAAATTAAAAGAGAAAAAGGTTTTCTTTATTATTTGGATAAAAAAGGAAATGTTTCAAAGGCAACGATGGCTCGTGGTAAGAAGAAAGGCGGCAGCCCTAAGGTTGTTGTTAAAGCAGGTATTATTAGGGAAAAGGGGTATCTTTATTTTATAGATAAGCAGGGTGATGTTGCAAAGGCAACGATGGCACGTGGTAAGAAAAAGAAGAAGGTCGCCAAGAAGAAGGTAGTAAAGAAAAAGGTAGCAAAGAAAAAAGCCAAGAAGAAGGTAACGAAGAAGAAAGCCAAGAAGAAGAAATAGCATATAACGGCTAAACCTTTTACTAAAAAAGGAGGGAAACATGGCAGCAAAGAAAAAGGCAAAGAAAAAGGTAGCGAAGAAAAAGGTAGCGAAGAAAAAGGTAGCAAAGAAAAAGAAGAAATAAGTATTAATATATATAAAGTAATCTGAAACAGACAGCCCCTTTTAGCAGAATGCTTAAAAAGCTTATTGCGAGAAGGGGCTTCCTGTTATGTAAATAAATATGAATAATAAATACATTACAATAAAAGGCGCAAGAGAGCATAACCTGAAATCTATCAATCTGAAGCTTCCGCGTAATGAACTTACGGTAATTACCGGTTTGTCAGGTTCGGGAAAGTCTTCACTTGCCTTTGATACTATATACGCTGAAGGCCAGCGTAAATATGTTGAGAGTCTTTCCGCGTACGCGCGTCAATTTTTAGAACAGATGCAGAAACCAGATGTTGACCATATAGAAGGACTTTCGCCGAGCATAGCTATACAGCAGAGAAGGGCTGGTTCAAACCCCCGCTCTACAGTTGCGACTGTTACCGAGATACATGATTATTTAAGGTTGCTTTTTTCAAGAATAGGCAATATCTATTGCTATAAGTGCTCTAAATTAATAACCCACCAGTCCGCGCAGCAGATTATAGACAAGATAAACCAGTACATTATTAATACGCCTGTTGTAATATTAGCGCCGGTTATACGTGGTAAAAAGGGTGAGCACAACGATCTTTTCAATAATATAAAAAAGAACGGGTTTATACGCTGCAGGATAGACGGGAAAATATATGACCTTGCTGAAGATATTAAGCTCAATAAAAACAAAAAACATAATATCGAGGTTGTGGTAGATAGATTAGTGATAAAGCCTAGCACGCGTAAACGCCTAGCTGATTCTATTGAAACCGCTTTAGGCCTTGGCAGTGGATTAATTATTGTCTCTATACAGCCTCTTGCGCAGACAGAAAACCAAACACCTAAAACTGAAACACTATACAGCTCTCAAAATGCCTGTGTCGATTGCGGGATAAATTATGAGACACTTGAACCTCGCGTGTTTTCTTTTAACTCTCCATACGGGGCCTGCCCGGCTTGTAATGGATTAGGCCACAGTACGGAGATAGATCCCGATCTTGTTATACCGGATAAATCCAAATCCATTAGAGGCGGCGCTATAGATCCATGGCGAAAAGGCGGAAAGTCTTTGCTTTTATATTATTATAAGCTTCTTAGCGGGTTTGCTGATGATTATCATCTTAGCCTTGATAAACCGTTTAAGGGCCTTAGTAAAAGAACGCAGGATATTGTTTTATATGGAAGCAGGGACAAGGCGAGAGAAGGGGTATATTTTGAAGGGGTTATCCCTAACCTGGAACGCCGTTTTAAAGAGACTGATAGTGAATATATGCGTAATGTTATCCATGAGTACATGTCAGTGCAGCCCTGCACTCGCTGTAAAGGCAGAAGGCTTAAGGAAGAGTCTCTGTCAGTAAAGATTGCACAAAAGAGTATCGCGGATATATGTAGTTTCTCCATAACTCAGGCCTTTGATTTTTTTAGTAACCTAAAGCTTAACGCCAAAAGTAAGCAGATAGCAAGGCAGATACTAAAAGAACTTAATAGCAGGCTCAAGTTTTTGTTAAATGTAGGCTTGGGTTATCTTACCTTGGATCGTATCAGCTCTACGCTTTCAGGCGGGGAGGCGCAGCGCATCAGGCTTGCTACCCAGATAGGAGCCGGATTAGTAGGTGTTCTCTATGTACTGGATGAGCCAAGTATAGGCCTTCACCAGAAGGATAATTCCAAGCTTCTTTCCACGCTTCAGGCCCTACGCGATATTGGTAATACTATTGTTGTTGTAGAGCATGATGAGGCTATGATAAGAAGCGCGGATTTTGTTGTGGATTTAGGCCCCGGTGCCGGCAAAGAAGGTGGAGAGTTGATATATAGCGGCCGCGTAAAAGGCCTTTTGAAGAACAAGGCTTCTCTGACCGCGAAGTATTTAAATGGTGGCCTGAGAGTAGCTCTGTCTGGTAATCCCAGAGATTACAAAAAAAGAAAAAAACTTGTTATCAAAGGGGCGAGCGAGCACAACTTAAAGGGGATTGACGTCTCTTTGCCCTTGGGTACATTTAATTGTGTAACAGGCGTGTCTGGTTCAGGAAAATCTACATTAGTAGATGAGATACTCTTCAGGGCGCTTGCGAAGAAATTCTATAATTCTACTCAAGCTCCGGGCAAGCATAAAAAAATATTCGGAAGTGAGCATATAGATAAAGTAATAGTTGTAGACCAGTCACCTATAGGACGCACGCCGCGTTCTAACCCCGCGACTTATACAGGCGCGTTTGGTTATATAAGAGAGCTATTTTGCAAGCTTCCTGAAGCGAAAATAAGAGGGTATAAAGCAGGCCGGTTCAGTTTTAATGTTAAAGGCGGCAGGTGTGAAATTTGTGAAGGGGACGGGGTAAAAAAGATAGAGATGCATTTTCTTCCTGATGTTTATATTCAATGTCAGGCTTGCAAGGGGAAGCGTTTTAATCATCAAACGCTTGAGGTCAAATACAAGGGCAAGTCCATATCAGATGTGCTTGAGATGGCTATTGATGATGCCCTGGAGTTGTTTGCTAATATCCCTCCTGTATATAAAAAGCTTAAGACTCTCTCTGATGTTGGCTTAGGTTATATCGAACTCGGCCAATCCGCTACAACGCTTTCTGGTGGTGAAGCACAGAGAGTGAAACTTTCAACAGAGCTTTCAAAGCAAGCAACCGGCAGGACCCTCTATATTCTAGATGAGCCTACTACAGGGTTACATTTCGCGGATGTAAATAAGCTCTTATCAGTATTGAACAGGTTGGTTGTTCAAGGTAATACAGTACTGGTTATAGAACATAATCTTGATGTTATAAAATCCGCGGATTATATTGTAGATTTAGGCCCTGAAGGTGGGGAAAAAGGTGGTAATATAGTTGCCTCCGGTTCTCCTGCTGAGATTGCCAAAAATAGATATTCTCATACAGGACGTTACCTTAAGGGAGCATTTTCTTTTTGAGTAGTATAAATATTGCGGCAGTCTTTTGCCCTGTTGAGGGTATTATGTCAGCATAGGTATGAAATACTCCGCTAAACGCCTATTTTATTATTGAATTAACTTTTACTTAATGATATACTTATTCTGCAATGAAATCTATATACAATCCCCTTATCGTAATTATACTTGTTTGCTCTATCAGTGCGCCTGTTAGCCTCTATGCGGATAATGAGCCAGCGGATGCCCAGCTACTATTTGCTAGAAAGACGTTTGAGGATGGCTTATATGACTTGACAATAGAGAAAGCAAACCAGTCTCTTGCTTATTATCCAGCTGGCCAACAGGTTGGCGAGGCCCGTATGCTTATCGGGAAGTCCTATTTTTACAAAGGCGAGTACTCCAAGGCATTGAATCAGTTCGAGTCTGTATTGGGTATTGATGATTCAAAGTTTAAGGATGACGCGTTATACTGGTGCGGGGAAGTTAATTTCAAGGTTGCTGAGTATGATAGCGCTATATCATTTTATCAACGCCTTATCGATAAGTACCCACTCTCTACATACGCTCCATACGCTTATTATTCACGCGGTTGGGCTTATTATAAAAAGAGTGATATGCAAAAGGCATTAGAGGATTTTGAAAAGGTAATAGATGAATATCCAAAATCAAAGATTCTGCCATCAGCTGTTTACAAGACAGCGGAATGTTATTATGACCTTTCTGAACTTAGCAAAGCAAAAAAGCAGGTAGAGTATTACCTGAAGCGGTTTCCATTGTCAAATGAAGCAAAGGACGCGCTATTTTTAAACGCGGAGATACTTTACCATCTTGAGGATTATGAAGGCGCTATTGTTTTATACAAAGACGCTTTAGAGCTTTCAGGCGCTGAAAAGTGGATACCCCATGCCCGCCTTGCTATAGGTTGGTCATATTTTAAGATGTCAGAATATGATAAATCTGCTAAAGAATTTCAGTCTATTGCTGAGAATGATCTCTTCGATGGTTTGAAGGATAATGCTCTTTTTGGGTTAGGCCGTTCTTATAGTATGCAGGGCCAGAACAGCGACGCTATAATTGCTTATGAGTGCTTGCTGGATGTATACCCCGCAAGCAGGTATAGAGAGGAGGCTTATTTTCAGAAAGCGGAATCACTCTATAATATCGGCCACTACGCGAACGCGGTCACAGCATATGAAGAGTTTTTGAATAATTTTTCCAAAAGCAAACTTTTGCCGGAAGTGCACTATAATCTTGCGTGGACTTTCCTACGTTTTGATAAGCCAAAGGAGGCAATACTGCAGTTCAAGCAGTCAAAAGAACTTTCTGATGACAATAATTTTAAGGCAAGTTCAATGTGTCGTATTGGTGATATCTATTTTGACATAGGTGATCATGAACAGGCCCAGCAATATTACGATAATGTACTCAATGAATATCCAGATAATTATTACGCTGATTACGCTCAATATAGGCTTGGCGAGATCTTTGTCAGTATTAATGAACCTGCTAACGCGATAATTACGTTTAAGAGCTTTGTGACTAATTTTCCGAAGAGCAAACTTATGGATAAGGTGATATTCCAGTTAGGTGATATATATTATAAGCAGGCTAATTACGAATTTGCGATAAAAGAATATAACAGGGTAATTGAAGAATTCTATAATAGCGCATTTAAGGATAAGGCACTATACCAGATAGGGAGTTGCCATTACAATACAGGCGATTACGCATCCGCGGCAGAGATCTTTAAGGGTATAATAATCAAGGCTTCTGATAAGGAGCTAGAAAGGCTTTCGAGATACGAATTAGGTTGGTGCTATTACCGGATGGGGAAAGAAAAAGCCGCCATAAAGATATTTGATAATTACCTTATACACTATCCGGATAGCGATATAACCGCTGATATTATTTTCTGGTTTGCGCAGAGCTATTACAGCAAAGGCCGTTACCCCAGGGCAAAGATTAGCCTAAACAGGGTTATCGTAGGTTTTCCAAAGAGTGTGTTGGTAGATGACGCGAATTATCTTCTTGGATGGGCATTTTATCGTGAAGGCAGGCTCCAGCAGGCTCTTGACCAATTCGAGAGTGTTATAACCCGTTATCCGAATAGTGATTCAGCGTATAATGCCGCGATAGCGCTTGGTGATATCCTGACAGAATCGGGAAAGTACGAGGAAGCGGTAGAGAGGCTTGAACGTCTTCTTATTCGTTATCAAGACCTGCAGTTTCAAAAGATAATGAATAAAAAGATAGGCCTTATATATCAGTCAAAAGGTTTTTATAGCAAGGCTACCAGGTATTATAGGAAAGCGCTTACATCAGATGATAATGATTTTAACGCGGAACTGCAGTTTCGGATAGCTGAATGCATGGAAGATGAATCTCGTTTTGACAACGCGATTTCAGAATACCTTAAAGTCGGTTATTCATACCCTAATAGCAGGTATTGGGCTATGCGCGCGCGCCTGCGAACCGCGCAGATATTCGAGGCTCAGGAAAGATGGGCTGACGCTCGAAAGATATATGATGAGATAGCCCTGGAGAATGTCCAGGAGGCTAAGCATGCCCTTGAGAGGCTGCGTTGGATGGACAAACATAAAGAGGAGCTTGGAGAAAAGAGTTGAGCACGCCCCCACTATCGCGTTTTGTGAAACAAGAATATGGGGATAATTCGTCCCTCTGCTTTCTTTAGGAAAGCAAGAATAGGGACTCATTAAAGGAGGCATTGTATGTTTAGTCTGATTGTAAAAGGCGGGGCGGTAATGTACCCCATAATCTTATGTTCCATAATCGCTCTTGCTATTGCCATTGAAAAAATTTATCACCTTCATAGGGCAAAGATAGATACGCGCAAATTTATGGATGATATCGCGAATATTCTGCGGCGTAATAAGATTATGGAGGCTATCGAGATGTGTGACAAGACACCTGGCCCGATTGCGCACATTCTAAAGGCAGGTATCTTGAAGCATGATCGCCCAAAACCGGAGATAAAAGAAGCAATAGAAGAAGCGGGTTTGTATGAGGTTCCCAGAATGGAGAAGAATCTTACAGCTCTTGCGACTATCGCTCATATCTCACCACTATTAGGGCTTCTTGGTACAGTTGTTGGTATGGTAGGTTGCTTCCAGGTGATACAGCAGAAATCTACATCACTAAATCCTGTTTCACCGGGTGACCTGGCCGGAGGCATATGGGCAGCGCTTATTACTACAGTCGCGGGCCTTGCAGTCGCGATTCCCGTATATGTAGCATATAACTATCTGGTAAGCAGGGTTAACCGTCTTGTGCTTGATATGGAGAGAAGTTCTACGGACCTAACCAACATACTCACGCAGAGAGGCAAAGACTATGAGGCTTAAAAGACATCTAAAATTAGAAAGAACGCTTCGCACGATTGATATAGCACCATTGATAGATGTTGTTTTTTTACTCTTGATATTCTTTATGCTTACATCCAGTTTTATATTTCAACCTGGTATCAAGGTCAATCTGCCCCGTGCTATCACATCAGAGATGTTGAGTGAAGAGAATGCCGTTATTAGCATCACGGCGGAGAACCTGATATATTACAAGCAGAAGTTAGTTACTATTAAGGAGCTTTCATCTCTGTTAAAAGGCATAGCCTCTGCCAGGCTCCCTGTTCTTATCAAATCTGACAGAAAGGCGTCCCTGGGCCGCATTGTAGTAGTTTGGGATATTTGCAGACAGGAAGGCGTCCAGCAGGTTAATATCGCTACAACACAGACAACAGATTAGGCGAAAGCATAGATGCAATTCAAGATTAATTTTAATCGCGCGCTTATAATATCTTTCATGTGGCATCTACTATGTTTCTTTATGATTACGATTATTATAGTACCTGTGGGTGTAATGAAAAAGAGGCTTTCGGATATATATTTCCTTGGTTCCCTGCTTGACAAAAAGTCTTTTAAGCATGAGTTTAAGACGCTTGATACCTTTTTTAAAGGAAGAAGACGGGAAGGGGCTCAATTATCTTTAAATGACGAACAGATACTTCCTGTAGAACGTATTAATTTTAGCAGGGGAAAAGATTTGTTCTTGAAGAACTCACCAGAGATTATTGGCACAGATTCGATTATTGGCACAGAAAAGCTTTTTCCTGATATGATACAAAAGGAGCGTGTCTACTCGGAACCTGATAGCGCTGCCTCGGAGATTAGCGGTGAGGCAAAGAATAGGCTTGTCCTGTTTAAGCCGCCTTTTCCTGATTACAGGGTAGCTGTTTCGACGCATCATAAAGATAGTGTGCCTATTTCATATAATGTAAGATTAAGGCTTGTTATTGCCAAGGACGGTACAGTAAAGACGGCCGATACATTACAGACTTCAGGCTATCCTGATATAGACCTTATCGCTATAAGATATGTTAAGAAATGGAAGTTTATTTCTCTCAAGCCCGACCAGACGCAGGAGGATCAGGAAGGTATCGTCCAGATAGCGTTCGGGCCCTAAACGTCTTTTAAAAGAAGTTGTATCAAACTATGATTGAACTTGACATCGCTACGGCTGTTGCGTTATATTTGAGTTTAACAGTAATAACGCTGTTACTCCTAGAGCTCTTCTTTGATAGAGATACAAAGACTAAGCACTATGCCTCTGAGAAGAAATCGATATGGCAATGTGAAGTCTGTACATTTACCTATATAGACAGCCAACACGATGTTATATCTAAGTGTCCACAATGTGGAAGCTTTAATAAGCGAAAGGGGGATGCCCTATGATAATACAGATAGGTATTATAGCAGGTGATATCTGGCATCATTTGGACACAAATGGTAAGGAAAAATTATCAAGGCTTATACTAGTGGTTGGAAAATCACGGGATCTTGTTCTTATGAGTCTTGGGTGGCTTGCCAGGGAAGGCCATGTTATCTTAAAAGGCGATGGGGATTACGAGGTCTCATTAAGAAACAACGAGACTGCTTAAAGACGGGTGTGTATTATGTATATAGTAGTCTTTGTTACAGTACCATCAGATAATGATGCTGAAGAAATAGCAAATGAACTTATAGACTCTAAGCTCGCTGCCTGCGTGAATATTATATCAAATATCAAATCTTTCTTTACGTGGAATGGCAAGAAGGAGGTTATTACTGAATCCCTCTTGGTGGTAAAGACAGAGAAAGAATATTTTAAAAGATTACAAGATAAGGTTAAGCAATTGCATAGTTATGATACGCCAGAGATAATAAGTATGCAAATATCTGAAGGTAACCAAGGCTATCTTGACTGGATAAGCAAGACTCTATCCGGTTCTAATCCTTAGTATTAAATCTCACCTTTTAACATAGCTCCATATATGATATAGAGTTATCACAATAAATTTATGCGTACAAGGTAAAATAACATTTTTTACCTCAATGCCTTGACTCGCTACGCATTATAAGGCATAGTTATTTTAAGGAGAAGCCTAATCACGGCCCTTTTTTATATATACTTACTATTTAGTTTTTAAAAGTATTTAAGAATAAGGAATTATTCCACATGTTCAGCCAATGCCATAAAAAACGATGTATAGTATTAAACGCGATATGTGTAAGGGTTATTCTTGCCATTATCCTAAACGCTCTTTTTTCTTTTTCAACAGGTGACTGCGCGCTTTTAATAAATGACAGCCTTAATAGGGAGCAGTTTATAAATTACCAGGATCACAATAGAAGGATTAGGATGATTGTTGACCTTGTATTTCCTGATATGGAAGAGGCCCAAAAAAGGTCCTGGGCTATGTTACTTCTTGGAACAGCGGCGGCAGAGAGTAATTTTTTAGATCGATATTCAGGAATATCCAGGAATGGAAGCGGGCCTTACCAGATTATCAGCGAGACTGTATACGGAGTAATTCATAGATATGTAACATATCCTATTAAAGACAGTAAAAAAATAGCGAAGCGTGAAGAGCTTATACCGCTTTTTGCAAAGGCTACTAAAGGCAGGCTTGCGTGGGAAGCTCTTTTTGAGATGAAGAGAGGCCAGCTTAGAAGCCTTTGCGCGGATGATTATGATTTCGCAGCGCTTATCTCACTACTTATATATAAAGAGGTTTTTGAGCGTAAAGGGATATCTGTTGTGCCGACAAACCCCGGTGGCTTGGCAACGCTATGGAAACGTTATTATAATACATCACGTGGCGTAGGCACAGAGAAGCGTTTTATCCAGCGCTTTATGTCTGTGCACGCGTATTTTGCATGATATTACCTTAGGTGTTACCTTGCGCCAGCTTTTAAGTGATTACGCAGAAACGCAAAATTTTGCTCCGTTTCCTTGCCCGCTCGCAAGAAAAAGGTTCTGCTCCACCACTCAAAAGTTGGCTTTCATGCAATATAGTTTTGCTGTGATTGAAACATGACCTTCTTGGCGTGAGTGAATATCAATACGGAGTGAAATTTTTACATGCTTTGAGGTGATTGGAGCAGGACCTCTTTGTTGCGAATGGCAAGGCTTTTCCACTTTATTTGGGCTAGATTGATGAGCAACAAAACGGAGTGAGGAAACCTCGCGGGGGTTTTCGAACGCTCCTGCGAAAATTGCCTCAAAGCATGTAGAAATCCAGCCTCCTGCATAAATTACTGTGAGACTATTTGACATTAGTAGATTTTTCTTTTTGAAAATCCTTATTGTAGTGATATAATATACAGCTATGAAGAAAGTATATATACCCGCGTTAATTCTTGTCGCGATACTCTTGTCCTGCCAATCCTTGCCATATCTTAGCTCAAAAGTTTTAGCACAGAGATCAGAGCTGAAAGAAGCGCTCTATTACCAGCCATTGGATAATGAAGACGTGCAATGCCTTTTGTGCCCTCGCAAGTGTGTTATTGCCAATAACAAGAGAGGCTTCTGCCGGGTAAGGGAGAACAGGCTTGGGGTATTGTATAGCCTTGTATATTCAAGGCCCTGCGCTGTACATGTTGACCCTATTGAAAAGAAGCCCTTATTCCATGTTCTACCGGGTACAAGATCATTCTCTATAGCAACCGTGGGGTGCAACCTTCAGTGTAAGTTCTGCCAGAACTGGCAGATATCTCAGGCCTGGCCTGAAGATATCCCCTATGAAGATATGCCGCCTGAAAGAGTGGTTGGTCTCGCTGTCGCGAATAACTGTCCAAGCATCGCGTACACCTATACTGAACCGACAATATTTTATGAGTATATGCTTGATACCGCGAAATTGGCGCGGCAGGCAGGTGTAATGAATGTCATGCATTCAGCAGGTTTTATAAATGAAAAACCATTAAGGCAATTGTGCAGGTATATGGATGCCGCGAACATAGACCTTAAAGGTTCAGATAGATTTTATAATCAATTCTGCCTTGGCAACAGAGAGGATGTCCTGCGGACTTTGCGGATATTAAAAGAAGAAGGTGTATGGATTGAAATTACTTATCTTTTAATACCAACTATTAATGACAATCCTGATTATATAAAGGCTGCATGCCTATGGATAATGGAAAATCTTGGGCCTGATACGCCTTTACATATATCACGTTTTAGGCCAATGTATAAACTGAAGAATATCTCTTCTACTCCGGTATCTGTTTTAAAAGAGGCATATGATATAGCTGTATCCGCGGGCCTTAATTATGTTTATATTGGTAATGTACCGGGGAATAAGGGCGAATCAACATATTGCGCTAACTGCAAAAGGTTATTAATAGAACGATTAGGATATAATATTGTAGTGAACAATATTGAAGATGGAAAATGTAAATATTGCCAGGAGCCAATTGGGGGCATATGGAGTAAGAATGAATCTTTGTAAACGTTCCTACATGTACAATAGTTTTTCTCTCTATTACGCGATTCTTTTGGCAACCAGTATATTATTTATAATCCACCCCACATTATCCGCGCCAAGCGCGCTTGCGGAGAGCATACAGGAGCCGTCGCTCGCGGGTTCTTTTTATTCTAAGGACCCCGCGGTGCTTAAGAAGAGAGTAGAGGGTTTTATTGATAATGCGGAGCCTGGACCTATACCGGGTGATATATCGGCTATTATATCACCGCACGCGGGTTTTCGATATTCTGGCAGAATCGCGGGTTATGGTTTCAAGGCTATTAAAGGTAAAGGGTTTAATACAGCAATTATTGTCGCTCCAAGCCACCACCATTCCTTTGAAGGTATCGCAGTGCTTGATAAAGACTCTTA
>Ga0307991_1000214_pt1 | contig 43396 bp, 28 predicted proteins | sample EllFjometagen131_FD_203146 | JGI IMG/M metagenome (GOLD analysis project Ga0307991, IMG submission 203146) | Marine microbial communities from Ellis Fjord, Antarctic Ocean - #131 | ecosystem: Environmental > Aquatic > Marine > Unclassified | place: Southern Ocean | collected 2014-10-08 | reverse complement strand
ACGCATTAAACGCATATCTTCCAATCGGAAAAATATTGCAGATTGAGGTTGGCCCGTCACCGATTCTATAAAAGATGACTGTCCAAAAAATCATGCCTAAGAATCGTACTTTTCCCGAGGTCTGAACATTAAACATTATACAAAGCTTGTACAAGCTGCCGTCCACTGGTCCCAGAAAACGGAAAAATAGGTTATAAGCCTATCTCGCCTAAGATTATCGGCAGTATGATTATCAGGTACTGCCCGATTGAAACCCTTATCCTTTTAAGTTATATGAATTAAGCTCCCGAAAAGGTTTAGAAACCATTGTTTGTTAAAAACAAAAAGGAATGGGTGTTTTTTTTGACAAAAAAGGAAACAAAAAGTTGCGCTCCAGAAAAATTATTGAAAAAATAGAAGAATTATTTGAAGCGTTATTTAATAGTTTCTTTCAGGGAATTTTTATTCACGATAAAGGTATTATCATAGACGGTAACCCGGCTTTTGCAAAGATGATCGGTTATAAGGCCGGGGAGCTAATCGGGGTAAATGTAATCGATACCCTGGTGCTTCCTGAATACAGGAATCTTGTTTGCGACAAAATGGTTAATGGTTTTGAAGAACCCTATGAAATTAATGTTAAAAATAAAAGTGGGGCTATTTTTCCAGTAATAATAGTATCCGCAAAGGAAGTTCGTTACAAAAGCCGCAATCTGAGACTCACTGTTGTTATCGACAGCGATAGTATCGCTGGTGATATCGCCCACGATGTCAACAATATTTTTTCATCTAAGATAATGATTGTGGATGATCACCCGATCGTTTGTTTTGGTATGACAGAGCTGATAAACAAGGAGCCTGATTTGATGGTCAGCGTCAGTGAAGATACCGCAGACAAAGCATGGGCAGCTATTAAAAAATATCCTCTTGATCTGGTTATCATCGGCATCTCCCTTAATCAAGGTAACGGGATTGACCTGGTAGAGAAAATCACCAGGGAATACCCGGACCTCCCGGTTCTTGTTCTTTCCATGTATGATGAAATTCTTTACGCCGAAAGGGCCCTGATGGCCGGAGCCCACGGATTTATCATGAAGCATCAGGACATCAGGCAGGTTGTCAAGGCCATTCGCCAGATACTTGCAGGAGAGATCTATGCCAGCCAGGAGATTAAAGACAAAGCACTCAAGCGGTTGGTTTTTGGCAAGGCATCTGATAAAAAAAATGTTCTTGCCATTTTAACCAATAGAGAACTTGAAGTATTCCGTCTTATCGGAGACGGCCTTGAGTCAAAGGAGATTGCCGATCGCTTGAATTTAAGCATTAAAACAATCGCCACCCATCGTGAAAATATTAAAAAAAAGCTTAACCTTAAAAATTATACAAAGCTTGTACAGGCTGCCGCCCACTGGTCCCAAAAAATGAAAAAATAGGTTATAAACCTATCCCGCCTAAGATTATCGGCAGCATGATTATCAGTTACTGCCCGATTGAATCCCCTATCCTTTTAAGTTAAAATAAATTCAGGTCCTTAAGAAGATTCAGAAACCTTTGATTGTTGACATCAAAAAACAACCGGAAAACCGTTTTTGATAAAGAAGAAAATAAAAATATGCAAAACAAAAATACTATTGAAGAAACAGAAGAACTATTTGAAACGTTATTTAATATTTCTTCCCAGGGAATTCTTATTCACGATAAAACTATCATCATATACTATAACCCGGCTTTTGCAAAGATTACCGGTTATAAGAACGGGGAGCTCATCGGGGTAAATGTAATTGATACGCTGGTGCTTCCTGAATACAGGGAACTTGTTCGTGATAAAATGGTTAATGGCTTTGAAAAACCCTATGAGATTAATGCTAAACATAAAAGTGGGGATATATTTGCAGTAATGATCATATCCTCAAAGGACGTTCACTACAAAAGCCGCAACCTGAGACTTGTAATTGTTAGCGACATTACAGAACAGAAAACAGCAGATAAAAACCTGCAAAGGAGCGAGGCTTTTCTTAACACGATTGTCGAAAATATCCCTGCTATGACTGTTGTTAAAGATACCGACAATTTTCGTTATGTCCTTTTCAACAAAGCAGGCGAGGAGCTTCTCGGAATCCGAGAAGAAGACGTGATCGGAAAAACTGATTTTGAAATTTTTTCGGAAAAGGAAGCGAAATCCTTCAGGAAAAAAGATAAAGAGGTGTTGGAAAAAGGAAAATTAGTTGAATTTCCAGATCAGACCATCCAGACAAGGCATAATGGACAAAGAGTGATTACCGTAAGAAAAATACCCATTATGCACAAAGATGGCAAGCCTAAATATATTTTAGCTATTGCCGCAGATATGACCGATTGGAAAACCGCTGGAAAGGAAAAAAGAAAACTTGAACGTCAACTCCAGCAAGCTCACAAAATGGAGGCCATCGGTAGTCTGGCTGGTGGTATTGCTCATGATTTTAACAATATTTTATCCGCTATCATTGGCTTTACCGAACTATCCCTTGATGATGTTGAAAAAGGTACCCCTCTTGAGGATAATCTGCAGGAGGTTTATGCTGCCGGAACACGTGCGAAAGACCTTGTTAAACGAATTCTTGCATTTGCCCGGCAATCTGATGAAGAGCGCAAACCGATTCAAGTCAATTTAATTGTCAAAGAGGTCCTTAAATTCATCCGGTCCTCCATTCCCGCTACAATTGAGATAAAACAGAATATCGAAAGTGAATCTCTGATCATGGGGAATTCCACCCAGATTCATCAAATACTTATGAATCTTTGCACCAATGCCGCTCACGCCATGGAAAATAAAAATGGTACTCTTGACGTGCGCTTAAAAGATATAACGGTTGATGGAACAAAAAATTGGCATACATCGGATATTAAATTGGGTGACTATATTGAAATCAAGGTTTCTGACACCGGAACAGGGATTCAACCTGAAATTATAAAAAATATTTTCGAACCCTATTTCACCACTAAAGCCACCGGAGAAGGAACCGGTATGGGTCTGGCGATGGTTCACGGTATTGTTGAAAGTTACAATGGTAAGATCGTCGTGGACAGTGCATTCGGTGAAGGAACCATTTTTACAATTTGTTTGCCCGTTATTAAAAAGCGAATAGGCGATAGCCTATATGAATCAGACGTATTGCCCTCTGGCACGGAAAGGATCTTGTTTGTGGATGACGAAGACCCTATTGCCAAAATGGGTGGTCAAATTCTATCACAATTGGGGTATTCAGTTACAACAAGAACCAGCAGCATAGAGGCTTTAGCGCTATTCAAAGCGAAGCCAAATTATTTTGATTTGGTTGTTACCGATATGACCATGCCCCATATGACCGGGGATGTATTAGCGACCGAACTGATGATCATTCGACCAGATATTCCCGTTATCCTTTGCACCGGTTATAGTAAAAAAATTTCTGATAAAACAGCCCTGGAAAATGGCATCAAAGCCTTTGCCTACAAGCCTATTACTAAAGCAGATATGGCGAAAACCGTTCGAAAAGTTCTGGATGAAGCCAATTCTGGAAAGTGATTGGATAAAAAAAATCAAACAGGTTAGGAATGAGGGAAACACATGGTGTTTGGAAATATGAATTGCAGCAAAAAATCTGTGAGAATTACGGCCTGATTACCAATATATCATAAAAGTACTGTCTCTTTTTTCAAAAAATCAGGGTTTCTCCGATTTTCAAAACCGTTTCAATCTTTTAACTTAGGGAACTTCCAAAAATTAATATACCAAACTGGCTTGCCTTTTTGATCGTCTTCTTCGTTGCGCCAACAGTTACATAACCCGTTATGCTCCTGTTGACGTGCCTTGAATACGAACAAAAATTGCGGCGCTATTCCGGTATATTAATATTTTCCAGTTCCCTTAATAAACTTGCAAACCAAGGAGGAAGGACATCCAAAGAATTTGCGTATGAATACAAAACCGACTTATGAAGAATTAGAGCAACGAATCCGGCAATTGGAAAAAATCATTGATCAGAGCAACAAAAAAAACAGACTGCAAAATATCGAGCACCGCCAACTCCTCAGCATTTTTAACAGTTTGGATCAGCCGATTTATGTCAGTGATCCTGAAACATATAAACTGCTGTTTGCAAACAAAGCCTTTATTAAAATCTGGGGCGATGCAGTGGGGAAAAAATGCCACAAGGTAATACAAGACCTGAACACCCCATGTCCGTTTTGCACGAACAATATAATTTTCGGCGAATTCATCGGCCGCACCCATATCAGTGACATCCGGAATAAGAAAATCGGCCGATTCTTCCATTGCATAGACAGTGCAATTGCATGGCCAAACGGTAAAATGGTTCGTTTTGAACTGGCCCTCGACATCACTGACCGCAAATTCGTTGAAACTGAATTCAAAAATAGTGAAAACAGATTTCGAACACTGGTGGAATCCACACCGGCAGTTATCTGGATAGCCGATGAAGACGGTTTTTTATATGTCAACCCTGCCGGGATAAAATTTACGGGTTATGCTAAAAAAGAACTTTATTCAATAAAACCGGGGGATATTATTCATCCGGAAATGCAAACTTCGTTTCAAGAGCGTGAACAGACAATTCTAAAAGGGGAAATTGATTCTCAGCAGTATGATATCAAACTAATCGTTAAAAATGGCAGCATTAAATGGCTTGAATACACTGCATCCATAATCGAATACTATGGGGTGACCGCCATAGTAGGCTCCGGTTTTGATATTACATCACGAAAAACAACTGAGAATGCATTAAAAACAAAAAGGGAAAAACTGAGCAAGCAAACAGAACATCTTGCCGAGTTAAACACTGCTTTAAAAGTGCTGATAGAACATCAAGATAATGAAAAACAACAATTAAAAAACAATATTCAGACAACCATGGAAAAACTCATCTTTCCTTACTTAGAAGGCTTAGAGCATGCAAGGTTGAACGAAAAAAACAAAACCTTTCTTAAGATTATCCGTTTAAATCTGGAGACGGTTTTTTCTCCTTTTGCAAATACCCTGCATCATAACGCGTTGACCCTCACGCCAACGGAAATACAGGTTGCGGATCTTATCAAACAGGGCAAGACCAACAAGGAGATCGCATCATTCCTTATTGTTTCATCCGATACGATTTCTTTTCACCGGAAAAATATCAGAAAAAAACTTGCTTTAACACACTCAAAAATAAACCTCAGGACACACCTTTTATCGCTGTCTTTGCAAGAGCCCCCGAAAAGGTAGGGATCAACCTACCATTATACAACCTTTCTTTTACCAACAGCTGATGCCAGTATTTTGGTATCTTTGTTATCAATATTGTTAAATATCTCCATTATTAAAAAAAGATTGTAACACTGCTACAGCACCCGGAATGTAATATGAAAATCAGAAATGAAATAACCAATATCTTTTCGACTGTTTCCGACAGAAAAATGTATGGAGAAGTATTAAGGGTAATCCTTAAAGCCTTAAAAAGTGAATACGGACTGGTCGGATACATTGATGAGAATAATGATCTTGTCTGTCCTTCCCTTTCCAACGGCCTCTGGGAAAAATGCAAAATTTCAAACAAGGATATCGTTATCCCCCGAAAAAGATGGGGTGATATCTGGGGTCAGGTGTTTGATGAAGGCAAGTCCCTTTATTTTAACAATAAGCTCCATGTACCGAAGGGGCACCTTCCCATCAACAGATCCCTGTTTGTTCCGCTCCCCGATAAAAGCAAGTGTATCGGTATGCTGGCAGTCGCCAATAAAGAAACGGATTATACCGAAAAAGACAAGCAATTCCTGGAGAGCGTCGCCGCATATGTCGGACCGATTCTATGCGCCCGCCTGCAAAGGGACCGGCAGAAGGCAAAGCGTAACCAGGCCGAAGAATCACTGAAAGATGCGGAAAACAGATTTCAAACCCTGGTGGAATTTACACAAGCAATTATTTGGATATATGACGGTAAAAGATTTTTATATATAAATCCTGCCGGAGAACAATTCACGGGTTATGATAAAAAAAAGCTTTATTCAATGAAACCGATAGATATCGTTCATCCGGACATGCGCACTTTGGCTCTAAAGATTGAAAAGGAAATGACTATCGGGGAAAATGATTTTCAAAAGCAGGATATCAAAATAATCACGGAAAATAGAAACATTAAATGGCTGGAATATAAAGTATCTATAATCAATTATAACGGAGAGACCACCATTTTGGGTTCCGGGTTTGATATTACATCACGAAAAAAAACTGAGAATGCATTAAAAATAAAAAAAGAAAAACTGAGCAAGCAAACAGAACATCTTGCCGAGTTAAACACTGCTTTAAAAGTGCTGATAGAACATCAAGATAATGAAAAACAACAATTAAAAAACAATATTCAGGCAAACATAGAAAAACTCATCTTTCCTTACTTAGAAGGAATAGAGCATGCAAGGCTGAGCGAAAAAAACAAAACCTTTCTTACAATTATCCGTTCAAATCTGGAGACGGTTTTTTCTCCTTTTGCAAATACCCTGCATCAGAACATATTGGCCTTCACGCCAACGGAAATAAAGGTTGCGGATCTTATCAAGCAGGGTAAATCCAACAAAGAAGTAGCATCATTTCTGTGTGTTTCTTATGATACCGTTTCTTTTCACAGAAAAAATATCAGAAAAAAACTTGCTTTAACCCATTCAAAAATAAACCTCAGAACATACCTCAGCTCTCTGTCTTAGTCCGCAATTCTTTCAATATTTATTTGAGATAAATATTGAAAGAATTGTTTTTAAACCATACACGAAATTCGGATTACGAAGAGTCCATTGATAATGGTAGCCATGCCCTACCATTCTATAGCCATTCTTTTACCAACACCTGATACCCGTATTCTGGTATCATTACTACAAAAGCCAAAACTACTATAAGTTTTTCCCGATAATTTTTCTGATGATTATTTAAAAGATTCGGGATTCTGCCGCTATGAAGATTGGGGTCAAGTCGGAAAAAATAAAAATCGATAAAAATTTTCCGTCTAGAACAGCATGTGATAAGCAATTTTTGGAAAATGAATTATATTTTTTAATGACTGCGTTGGAGTTGAAGGAGTTCTCATCATTATTGAAGATAAAATGATCCGGCATTTAAATCCGAGAACCATCATAATCGAGTAAAACCGGATATTGACGAATTTGTTAAAAAATCCGGCTTATATTGAAATACAATTAACGCCCATTCAATATGAAGAAAATCCATCCGACCTGCTCATTAATTGCAACATATCCCATCATAAACCAACAGAAGAACGACTCCGGTATTCAGAACATAATATGAAGTTCAGAAACCGAATTGACGTTTTTTTTCTGATTTTTTCCGACGAAATTATGAATGGAGAAGTGTTAAAGAGTAGACTTAAAGCGAGACCTATATTCAGGAATTTCAGAACCGGTATTCAGTCATGGTACCTGACGGGAATACGCTGGCGAATATTATTCGGTTATTATAGGAATGAGCTCTTTTTCCGCAAAAAAATTGTTTAAAGAATTAATAAGGAGTCAATAATGGGAGAAAAAAAATCTGCAAAAAAAAGTATTGATACTGACGATCTGGATGTTGGATTGCTTTTAAATGCCCTGAAGTCATTTAAAAAAGGCAACTTTAATATCCGTATGCCTGTTAACCAGAGTGGCATCGCCGGGGCGATTGCAGAAACATTCAATGATGTAGCGGAATTAAATGAAGCCATGGCCAAAGAATTTGATCGGGTCCGGGGGGTTGTGGGGGGTGAAGGAAAGATAAAGCAGCGGGCGGTTTTGCATGGCGCAAGCGGTTCATGGACAGCATGTATAGATGTTGTGAACGATTTGATTGATGACCTTCTCCAACCGGTCAACGAAATGAGTAAAATTATCAGTGCGGTTGCCGAGGGCGACCTGAACCGTTCCATGGCACTGGAAGTTGACGGCAATCCCCTTAAAGGAGAATTCCTGAAAACCGCTAAAATCATTAATACCATGGTTACGCAATTGGGAAATTTTGCCTCGGAGGTGACCCGTGTGGCCCGGGAGGTGGGTACTGACGGTAAGCTGGGCGGACAGGCAAAGGTCAAAGGCGTTTCCGGCATATGGAAAGACCTGACCGACAATGTTAATACCATGGCGAACAATTTGACCGAACAGGTAAGAAACATCGCGGAAGTCACCACCGCTGTGGCGAACGGTGATTTAACAAAAAAAATTACAGTGGATGCCAAGGGTGAAATTCTAGAATTGAGAAACACGATCAACACGATGGTGGATCAGCTCGGTTCTTTTGCTTCCGAAGTTACCCGCGTGTCCCGGGAGGTCGGCACTGAAGGAAAGCTGGGCGGGCAGGCCAGAGTGGAAGGGGTTTCCGGCACATGGAAAGACCTCACATTTAATGTGAATGTCATGGCAAGCAACCTGACGAACCAGGTCAGAAATATTGCCCAGGTGACCACGGCGGTGGCTAAAGGGGACCTGAACCAGATGATCACGGTGGATGCCAGCGGCGAAATTTTAGAGCTCAAAAGCACCATCAATACCATGGTGGATCAGCTTAGTACATTTGCAGCAGAAGTCACCCGCGTGGCCAGCGAGGTGGGCGGTGAAGGAAAACTCGGTGGACAGGCTAAAGTTCCGGGGGTTGCCGGCACCTGGAAAAGATTGACAGACAACGTCAACATGCTGGCCAACAATCTGACAAAGCAAGTCAGAAATATTGCTCAGGTGACCACCGCAGTTGCAGAAGGCGACCTGAGCCAAAAGATCACGGTTGACGCCAGCGGCGAAATTTTAGAGCTCAAAAGCACCATCAACACCATGGTAGATCAGCTCAGTACATTTGCCGCAGAAGTCACCCGTGTGGCCAGCGAGGTGGGCGGTGAAGGAAAACTCGGCGGGCAGGCTGCGGTGCCGGGTGTTGCCGGCACATGGAAGGACCTGACGGACAACGTCAACATGCTGGCGAACAATCTGACAGAACAGGTGCGAAATATCGCTCAGGTGACCACGGCGGTTGCCAAAGGCGATCTTACCCAGAAAATCACGGTGGAAGCCAGCGGCGAAATTCAGGAACTCAAAAACACCATCAACACCATGGTGGATCAGCTTAGTACATTTGCCGCAGAAGTCACCCGAGTTGCCAGCGAGGTGGGTGGTGACGGAAAGCTCGGCGGACAGGCAGCGGTACCCGGTGTTGCCGGGACCTGGAAGGACCTGACGGACAATGTGAATATGCTGGCAAGCAACCTGACGAACCAGGTCAGAAATATTGCCCAGGTGACAACGGCGGTGGCTAAAGGGGACCTGAACCAGATGATCACGGTTGACGCCAGCGGCGAAATTTTAGAACTCAAAGATACCATCAATACCATGGTGGATCAGCTCGGCACATTTGCCGCAGAAGTCACCCGTGTGGCCCGTGAAGTGGGCACGGAAGGCAAGCTCGGCGGACAGGGTAAAGTTGAAGGGGTTTCCGGAACCTGGCGGGAACTCACCGACAATGTAAATACCATGGCCAGCAACCTGACCGATCAGGTGCGCGATATCGCCCAGGTGACAACGGCGGTTGCTAAAGGCGATTTGGAAAGAAAAATTACCATTGATGCCAGCGGCGAAATTCAGGAACTCAAAAACACCATCAACACCATGGTGGCTCAGCTTAGTACATTTGCAGCAGAAGTCACCCGTGTGGCCAGCGAGGTGGGCGGTGAAGGAAAGCTCGGCGGTCAGGCGGCCGTGCCGGGTGTTGCCGGCACATGGAAGGACCTGACAGACAACGTCAACATGCTCGCCAACAACCTGACGGAACAGGTCCGAAATATCGCCCAGGTGACCACTGCCGTTGCCAAAGGGGATCTGAACCAGAAAATCACGGTAGACGCCAGTGGTGAAATTTTAGAACTCAAAAACACCATCAACATCATGGTGGATCAGCTAGGTACGTTTGCCGCAGAAGTCACCCGTGTGGCCAGCGAAGTGGGCGGTGCCGGAAAGCTCGGCGGACAGGCAGCCGTACCGGGGGTTGCCGGCACATGGAAGGACCTGACAGACAACGTCAACATGCTGGCAAACAACCTGACGGAACAGGTCCGGAATATAGCACAGGTGACCACCGCTGTTGCAGAAGGTGATTTGAACCAGAAGATCACGGTTGAGGCCAAGGGTGAAATCTTAGCGCTTAAAAACACCATCAACACCATGGTGGATCAACTCAGGGCGTTTGCTTCAGAAGTCACCCGCGTGGCACGGGAAGTGGGTACGGAAGGAAAACTGGGTGGACAGGGCAAGGTTGAAGGCGTGTCCGGTACCTGGCGGGAACTCACCGACAATGTAAACACCATGGCCAGCAACCTGACCGATCAGGTGCGCGATATCGCCCAGGTGACCACCGCCGTTGCCAAAGGGGATCTGGAAAAAAAAATAACCATTGATGCCAGCGGTGAGATTCTGGCGTTGAAAAACACCATTAATATTATGGTGGATCAGCTTAATTCTTTTGCTTCCGAGGTTACCCGTGTGGCCCGAGAGGTCGGCTATGAAGGGATTCTCGGCGGGCAGGCCAATGTGAAAGGCCTTGCCGGAACATGGCGGGAACTGACGGACAATGTAAACATGATGGCCGGAAACCTGACCGAGCAGGTGCGGGGTATTGCCGGTGTGGTAACCGCAGTGGCCAATGGGGATTTAAAGAAAAAACTGACGCTGCAGGCCAGGGGCGAGATTTCCGAACTGGCTTCCACGATCAATGAGATGGTGGAAACCTTAAGTGTTTTTGCCGATCAGGTCACAAACGTTGCCCGGGAAGTCGGGGTTGACGGAAAACTGGGCGGCCAGGCCAAAGTGCCGGGTGCCCAGGGCCTGTGGCGGGATCTGACCGATAATGTAAATCAGCTGGCGGCAAACCTGACAACCCAGGTAAGAGCCATCGGCAAGGTCGTCACCGCTGTTGCCAAAGGGGATATGAGCAGCACGATTGCCGTAGATGCATTGGGAGAAATGGAAACGCTTAAAAACGACATCAACACCATGATCGGGGCGCTTGCGGAAACCACCCGCACCAATGCGGAACAAGATTTTTTGAAAACCAATGTGGCTCGATTTACCCGTATGATGCAGGGGCAAAGAGATTTAAAGACCGTCGCCGAAATGGTTCTTTCGGAGCTGGCACCGGTTATATCCGCCCAGCACGGGGTTTTTTACATAATGGCAAAGGAGAATGAGGAAGACAAACTCACATTGCTCTCCAGTTATGCCTATACGGAACGAAAGAATCTTTCCACTCATTTTAAATTACGGGAAGGCCTGGTGGGACAATGTGCTTACGAGAAGAAAAGGATACTGCTGACGCAAGTACCGGCAGACTATGTCCGCATAAGCTCGGGGCTTGGGGAATCCTCACCTCTCAATATCATTGTACTGCCGGTGTTATTTGAAAACGAAGTGCTGGCCGTCATGGAGCTGGCATCTTTTGAACAATATAACGACAGCCGGATGGAATTCTTAGAACAACTCGCCGACAGCATGGGGATTGTTATCAACACCATCAGCGCCACCACCCGCACGGAAGATCTGCTCCAAGAATCTCAATCCATGTCTGAAGAACTCCAGAACCAGCAGGAAGAACTCCAGCAGACCAATGAAGAACTGGAAGGAAAGGCAACGGAACTGGAAGAACAGAACACTGAAGTTGAACGCAAAAACAGGGAAGTGGAAGAAGCCAAGCTGTCTTTGGAGGAAAAGGCTGAACAACTTGCCTTGACATCCAAATACAAATCCGAGTTTCTTTCAAACATGTCCCATGAACTGAGAACACCGTTAAACAGTCTTTTAATCCTGTCAAAGATGCTGACTGACAATAAAGACAACAACCTGACTGAAAAACAGATAGAATTTGCCAGGACCATTCACGGATCAGGCAACGATCTTCTAGGACTGATTAACGATATTCTGGATTTGTCAAAAATTGAATCCGGCACCATGAGTATCGATATCTCGGATGTCAAATTTACAAAGTTAAAGCGTTTTTCTGAAAAGAATTTTCAACAGGTTGCTGAAGATAGAAAACTGGATTTTGACATAAAACTTGATAAAAAACTACCGGCTGCCATCAGGACCGATGAAAAACGGTTAAATCAGATTATAAAAAATCTTCTTTCAAATGCATTTAAATTTACCGAATCAGGGAGTGTGACATTCGACATGTCGGTCGCAGAAAAAGGCTGGAGTGCCGACCATCAGGGTTTAAACAATACCTCAACGGTCATCGCTTTTGCAGTAAAGGACACCGGCATCGGCATCGCGCCTGAAAAGCAGAAGATCATTTTCGAAGCCTTCCAGCAGGCCGATGGAACCACCAGCAGAGAATACGGAGGTACGGGTCTCGGGCTTTCAATCAGCCGGGAAATCGCCCGTCTGCTTGGCGGTGAGATCCGTCTTGCAAGCACCCCGGATGAAGGCAGCCTCTTCACCCTTTTTCTTCCATCCAGTATTGAACCGAGGGAAACCGAGCTTCAGGTGCACGACATTTCCGAAAAAAAGGAATTTCGTTCAGAGATGCCTGTCAATTCAACATCTGCAAAATCAACTGCTGCACCAGTAACAAAAGCAACAAAGAGCCGCGTTGAACTTCCATTGCACTGTCCCATGGAGATGGACGATGATCGGGACACCATCGAACCGGGAGATCACGTGTTGCTGATTGTGGAAGATGACAGGGATTTTGCCAAAATACTGGCGGATCTTGCTAAGGAGAAAGGGTTTAAATCATTAATTGCGTTGAGGGGTCATACGGCACTTGCCCTGGCCCGGGAGTATCATCCGGATGCGATTTCGCTGGATATCGGATTACCGGATATGGACGGATTGACGATATTAGACCAGTTGAAGCATCGATCCGACACTCGTCACATCCCTGTTAATATCATATCAGCCGGTGAAAAGAAAGCCACAGCACTAAAAATGGGGGCCATTTCTTATGTTACAAAACCTGTCACACGAGAAGTCCTGGCAATAGAATTTGAAAAAATTACCCGTTTTATTGATCGTCCCGTAAAAGAACTTCTTGTCGTGGAAGATGATACGGTTTTGCGTAAAAGTATTGTTGAGTTGATCGGCAATGGCGATGTCCACACCCAGGCAGTGGGTACCGGAAAAGAGGCCATCGCAATTCTTAAAGAAAAAGAAATTGACTGCATGGTGATTGATCTGGGCCTGCCGGATATATCCGGCATTACGCTTATTGAAAAGATAGCCAAAGAACTCGGGTTAAACAATTTACCCATTATCATTTATACAGGCAAGGCGTTAACCCAAAAAGAGGAAACAGCGCTGAAACAATTTGCCGATTCCATCATCATAAAAGACGCCCGCTCAATGGATCGGTTGATGGATGAAACAACGCTTTTCCTTCACCGGGTTGAAAAAAATCTGCCGGATCAAAAAAAGGAAATTTTAAAACAACTTAGCAGGAAAGACCCGGCGCTTGCAGGAAAGACCGTTCTCATCGTGGATGATGACGTGCGTAATATTTTTGCCGTTTCCAGCATGCTGGAGCAGTATGAAATGAAGACCCTGTTTTCCGAAAACGGCAAGGACGGGATTGAGACCTTAAAAAATAATTCGGACATTGATATTGTATTGATGGATATCATGATGCCCGGCATGGATGGGTATGAGACGATGCGACAGATCCGTAAGATCAAAAAATTCAAGTCTATGCCGATTATTTCGTTAACCGCCAAAGCCATGAAAGGGGATCGGGAAGAGTGCATTAAAGCCGGCGCTTCGGATTATATCGCCAAACCCGTTGATGAGGAACAATTGCTTTCACTGATTCGTGTCTGGCTTTATAAATGAAAATTGAAAACTGAATAGAATTGAAAATTGACTATTGAAAATTGAAAAGTGAAAACTTAAGGAATTCTATCAATTTTATAAAAATCTTTTTTCTCGCAAAGGCGCAAAGACGCAAAGAAAAAAATAAGGAATAAGGAATAAGAAAAAAATAATAAAGAACAAGGAACAACTTGTATTGCTAATAATTTAGCACCTTAGCATCAGAATTTGCTTTTTTAATTTATATCCTTAGCGTCTTTGCGCCTTTGCGAGAGATATTCAATTTTCAATTAACAGGGTGATACAATAAATATTCAATTCTCACTTGATTATGGAGCGCATTTGGTAGGCCGGGTTTCTTACCCGGCGATTGATATGTTAATTTTATTTGTCGGGAAAGAATCCCGACCTACGGATTCCAGAAATAAATGAAAAATGAATAGAATTGAAAACTGACTATTGAAAACTGAAAACTGAAAAGTGAAGGAATTCTATCAATTTTATAAAAATCTTTTTTCTCGCAAAGGCGCAAAGACGCAAAGAAAAAAATAAGGAATAAGGAATAAGGAATAAGGAATAAGGAATAAGGAACAAGAAAAAAGGAATAAGGAATAACCTGTATTGTTAATAATTTATCGCTTTAGCATCAGAATTTGTTTTTTAATTTTTACCCTTAGCGTCTTTGCGCCTTTGCGAGAGATATTCACTTTTCAATTTAATTGAGCAATGCGCATAACAGGAAAAAATGACCACCACCGACATTGAGAATATTGAAATCCCGCTGTTGCTGGAAGCGATTTTAAACCGTTACGGGTATGATTTTCGTGAATATGCCTTCTCATCGCTCAGGCGAAGAATCTGGAAGCGGATTTTAGCGGAAAAACTGGATACCGTTTCCGGGCTACAGGAAAGGGTTCTTCATGATCCGGAGTGCATGGCGCGCCTGTTTTATGATTTTTCAATTAATGTGACGGATTTTTTTCGTGATCCGGATTTTTATATCGCTTTCAGGACAAAGGTGGTTCCGCTATTGCGGACCTATCCGTTTGTCCGCATATGGCATGCCGGGTGTTCAACAGGCGAAGAGGTTTATTCCATGGCCATTCTGCTTTCCGAGGAAGGGTTATATGAACGATGCAGAATCTATGCAACCGACATCAATGATACGGTATTGGAAAAAGCCAAATCAGGGATCTTTGCCTTAAAATCCATGCAGGAATTTACCAAAAACTATATCCGTGCGGGAGGGGAAAAAGAATTCTCCGAATATTACACGGCAAAGGCAGACGATGCCATTTTCAAACAGTCGCTTAAAAAAAACCTTGTTTTTTCCAAGCACAACCTGGCATCGGATGGATCGTTTAACGAATTTAACGTCATATTATGCCGAAATGTTTTGATATATTTCAACAAACAATTGCAGGACCGGGTACACAACCTTTTTTTTGACTCACTTGGCCAGCTGGGATTCCTTTGCCTTGGGAAAAGTGAAAATATCAACTTTTCAGCTCATTGTTCGGATTATTCGGTTTTTGACAATGGCCAAAAAATATATCGAAAGGAGTGACCGTGAAATATAATATGGTGGTGATCGGGACGTCCACAGGCGGCATGACTGCGCTGCAAACCATCTTCGCGTGCTTTCCGGCGGATTTTCCCTTGCCTGTGACCATTGTTATCCACCGGGGAAAAGAATCAGCCGAACATCTTACAAGGCTTTTGCAAAAAAACTGCCATTTGCCGGTGAAGGAGATTGAAGACAAGATGCCCATCGATTCCGGAAAAATCTTTCTGGCGCCTCCCGAATATCATGTACTGGTGGATCAAGACAATTTCTCCCTCAGCATTGATGAACCTGTCCATTATGCCCGTCCATCCATTGATGTGTTGTTCGAATCCGCTGCAGCGATTTTTACAAACAAACTCGTCGGTATTATTCTGACAGGTGCCGGTCAGGACGGGGCCGAAGGATTGGTGGAGATTAAACGACGCGGCGGTTTTACCATTGTCCAGGAACCGGCGTCGGCTGAATGCGGAATCCTGCCAAAAGCGGCAATTGATAAGGGTGATGTGGATAAGATACTTCGGCTTGAAGAAATCGGCGACTTTTTATGTCAGCTATCGGAGTGAAATAAAAAATGACAAACGTTACAGCGACAAGTGAAAAAACCAATATTCTTCTTGTGGACGACAAACCGGCAAACCTTTTTGTTTTGGAAGAGATACTGTCATCAAACCCGGAATATAACCTCGTAAAAGCCCAATCCGGACGAGAAGCCCTGAGGCGTTTGCTAAAAGACGAATTTGCGCTGGTTTTGTTAGACGTCCAGATGCCGGGGATGAGCGGTTTTGAGACGGCCCAACTGATTCGGGGGCACGACAGCACCCGGGGTTTGCCCATTATATTTCTTACTGCGGAACTCATGGGAGTGGAAAGTATTGCAGAAGGATATGCACTGAATGCAGCAGATTATATCTTAAAACCGTTTAATCCGGATATATTGAAAACCAAAGTATCCGTGTTTGTGGATTTGCATCGGAAAACCGAACAACTCAAAATGCAGACGATTCTTTTAAACAAAAAAATAGAAGAAGTAAAAGATGAAAAATTTGCCAAAAAAGAGCTGGCCCTGCTGGCGGACAGACTGACGCGATCAAATATGGAACTTGCGCAGTTTGCACATGTCATATCCCATGATCTTCAGGAACCGTTACGAATGATATCCAGTTTTGTGCAATTGCTTGCCAAGCGATATAAAGGCAGGCTTGATAAAGATGCGGATGATTATATCAATTATGCTGTGGATGGCACTCATCGGATGAAAAGTATGATCTTAAGCATTCTGGATTATTCCCGCGTTGGTTCACGCGGCAAGGCATTCGAAAGGGTGGACTGTAATGTGATCATAGATCAGGTGCTGGCCGACCTTCGGCTTTCGATTGAGGAAAGCGGCACTGAAGTGACGTATGGAACCTTTTCAAATGTACTGGCAGACAAAACGCAACTGCGTCAGGTGTTTCAAAATCTGATCGCAAATGCCATAAAATTTCGGAGTGATGCCCCCTGCCGGATTCATATATCGTGCTCATTGGCCAGGGATATAAACCCGAACCCTGAAATGATAAACGGTTTCGACCCTGAAACCCCGGTGTTTTGTGTCTGCGATAACGGCATCGGATTTGAGCAGCAGTATGCTGAGCGGATATTTCAGATTTTTCAGCAGTTACACGGTAAAGAAAAATATCCCGGCACCGGTATTGGTCTTGCGATTTGTAAAAAAATAATTGAACGCCATGGCGGGTGCATCCGGGTTGAATCCGAACCCGGTAAAGGGACAACATTTTATTTCACACTTGGGCGTGAAGTAAAATAATGAAAAATTAAAAATTAAAAATGGAAAATGTAGCGCTATGGGAAAAGACGATAGGACATATAAACCTGAGATACTGGAGCGTTGCGTTAAATATTCCTTGAGAATAATTAAGTTGTTCCGGTATTTGGAAAAAGACAGTGCCGGCCGAATTATCGGACAGCAGTTGTTACGATCCGGGACCTCCATCGGTGCCAATATACATGAAGCCCAAGGCGGACAAAGCAAAGCCGATTTTATCGCAAAAATGTCCATCGCGCACAAAGAAGCCTATGAATCTGCTTATTGGATTCGTTTGATTCAGGAAGGAAAAATAATTTCACCTCAACGGCTTGACGGTATGCTTGATGAGACAGAACAAATTGTAAAAGTTCTTTCGTCAATTTTAATTTCGGCCAAGGAAAATAAAAAAAATACTTAAAAAGGTTTTTTTTAATTCTACATTTTTAATTTTTAATAAAATCGCAAAAAGTCAAAATTCTGACATGGAGGTCATTCTGGCAAAAGCCGGAATCCAGTATTTTTAGTTGGTTATGGACTCCGGCCTTCGCAGGAGTGACGGGTTTGGGATTTTTTACGAGTCCGTCATTTTTAATTATTTTTTAATTCTACATTTTTATTTTTTAATTTTCAATTATTTTTGCGGAGGCAAAATGACCGATCATCAAAAGGCACAGCCCATTGAAATTTTACTGGTAGAGGATAATCCGGGAGACATTCGCCTGGCTCAGGAAGCATTGAAAGAAGGCCGGGTGTTGAACAACCTGAATGTGGTAATGGATGGTGTTGAGGCGTTGGCCTTTCTTAATAAGAAAGGCAAATATTCCGATGTTTCCCGTCCGGACCTGATTCTTCTTGATTTGAATCTGCCCAAAAAATCCGGTCATGAAGTGCTGAAAGAAATAAAAAACACACCACACTTAAAGCGCATCCCGGTTGTGATTCTAACCACTTCCAACGAAGAGGCCGACATTATCAATACATACGACCATCATGCCAATTGTTACATTACCAAGCCGGTGGACCTGGATCAGTTTATCAATACGATAAAGGCCATTGAAGATTTCTTTCTAACCGTGGTGAAACTGCCGCCGACGGAATGAATAGAATTGAAAACTGACTATTGAAAAGTGAATAGAATTGAAAACTGACTATTGAAAAGTGAAAATTATAATGATGGAGCGGAGCGACAACCTCAATTATTCAATATTCAATATACAATTTTCAATTATAATGGCGGAGCGTAGCGACTACAATAAATATTCAATTCTCACTATACAATATTCAATATACAATTTTCACTTAACAGGGCGACTGCCACAAATATACAATTTTCACTTTAAAAGGGATTACCAATGACCAACGCCAACCCCATCCGCATCCTCCTGATCGAAGACAATCCCGGAGATGCGCTTCTGATCTCAGAAATGTTTTCCGAAGCCGGGAACGATCTGTTTGAAATGACCCATGCCGATTGTCTGTCCACAGGGCTGTTTAATCTGGCGGAAGAACGGTTTGACCTGCTCCTTTTGGACCTTTCTCTGCCGGACAGCCAGGGTTTGGACTCATTTATCAAAGCCAATAATCAGGCGCCGGATTTACCCATCATTGTTATAACGGGAACGGATGATTCTACGGTTGCAGTGAAATCGGTTGGACAGGGTGCACAGGATTATCTGGTCAAGGGACAGATAGATGCGAATCTGTTAACCCGGTCTATTCGATATGCCATGGAGCGTCAGTCCCTTAAAAAACAGCTTGAAAAAACGCATAAACGCTTGCTTGAAGAACGTGAACGATCCGAAGCGGTTCGAAATTTCCAGCATTATGTGGCGATAAGTGACGGAGAAAAAATCAATGACGTATATGAAAAATTAACTTCGGAATATCGGGATATTGTTTTCCGGTATGTCCATGCGGTCAGGATACGGGAGGATCGGCCGGCGGATCTTGTAAAAAGGTTTGCCCGTCACCTGGCAAATATTGACTGCCGGGCGCGTGATCTGGTGCGGATCCATCTTAAGGTGTTGAACGATTATGCCCAACGTTCTATTCCATCCGAAGAACATGCTTTTTCAAATGATGCCCGGCTGGTTCTCGTGGAATTAATGGGCCATTTAATGGATATTTATAGAGGGAAAGACAGGAATTGAGGATTATTTATTTTCGAAATCTATTTGGGAGTCGTTTATGAAAACCATTTTAAAATTGTTCATTGCCGGTGAAACCGCGCCGGGTAAAAACGCCGTTATGAACCTCAATGAAATTATCAACAAAACAACCGGGATAGAATGGTGTCTTGAAATCATTGACATTTATAAAGATCCCAAATCGGCGATTGATGGCAGAATCATTGCCGTCCCGGCATTGATCAAAGCATCCCCTCCGCCGATTGTCAAAATCATCGGCGATTTGTCGGACACGGAGAGAATCCTGTCATTACTGGAGCCGGCAGACGATGTTTAACTTTTTCCGATGCCAAAAAAAACCCGCTATTTTATTTATAATTATAATAATTAAGGAGGAAAACGATGAACAATGATGAATATGCCGGGCTGACAGCGCCGACAAAAACTCCGACAGGCATTGAAGGGCTTGAAAATATCACATCCGGCGGGCTTACTGAAGGAAGAACGACCCTTGTCGTGGGCAGTTCCGGTTCGTGCAAAACACTGTTGGCTGTTGAGTTTCTTTTCCGGGGAATCACCATGTTTGACCAGCCTGCTGTATTTGTTACCTTTGAAGAGCGCCCGAAAGATATTATCCGGAATGTAAAGGGGCTAAACTGGCATCTGGATGAACTGATCCGCCAGGACAAATTCAGATTTGTGGATGCCTCTCCGGATACTGTATCCGTCGAGGAAACAGGTGTCTATGATCTGTCCGGATTATTCGCCCAGATAAAGTACCGCATTGATGAAATCGGCGCCAAAATTCTCGTCATGGACTCTGTCGGCGCGCTGTTTACGCAATTCTCTCAGGAGCTGGTGATCCGGCGGGAACTTTTTAAGATTACAGACTATCTGAAACAAGTCGGCGTAACCGCCATCATGACTGCGGAACGACTGGAAGAGTACGGGCCCATCTCGCGGATCGGGGTTGAAGAATTTGTTTCCGACAATGTCATTATACTGCGCAATGTCCTTGAAGCGGAAAAATGCCGCAGAACCATCCAGATTCTAAAAATGCGCGGGAATTCCCATTTCAAGGGCGAATTTCCCTTTACCATCAGCCAGTCAGGAATCAGTATTCTCCCGCTTTCCGCCATGGAGCTGAAACAGCCGTCTTCCACGGAAAGGGTCAGCATGGGAAACCCGGAGCTCGACAAAATGGCCGGCGGCGGCATCTTCAGGGACTCAATCTTTCTGGTCAGCGGACCCACCGGGGGCGGCAAGACCATGATGTCAACCACTTTTACGGCACAGGCCTGCCGGTCCGGCGATAAAGTGCTTGTACTGGCGTATGAGGAATCCAGAGAACAGCTCCTTCGTAACGCCCAGTCCTGGGGAATGGATTTTAAAAAGTGGGAGGATGAAGGGTTGTTGCGGGTTCTCTGCCAGTATCCCGAAGCCATGGGCCTGGAAGATCATTTGCTCATGATCCGGCGTGAGATTGAAAGTTTTCAACCGGATCGGCTTGTCATGGACAGCATATCCGCCATGGAGCGTGTATCTAATGTTCGCAATTTCCGTGAGTTTGTCATCGGTCTTACCTCTTTTCTGAAAGAGTCCAGGGTGTGCAGCCTGTTTACCAGCACCACGCCCGAGCTGTCCGGCGGCGAGTCTGTTACGGAAGCCCATATTTCAACTATTACCGATGTCATTATGCTGCTTCGGTATGTTGAAATAAACGGTATTCTGAGGCGCGGTGTGGCGGTCATCAAAATGCGGGGGTCTCAGCACGACAAACAAATCCGGGAATTTATAATTGACCGTGAAGGACTGCATATACAAAAGCCGTTTAAAAATATTCAGAATATCATTCTGGGCATTCCTTCTGCGATGGGGCCATCTGAACGGGATCATCTCGGGGATATGTTTAAAAAGTGAAAAGTGAAAAGTGAAAAGTGAAGAGTGAAAAGAATTGAAAACTGACTATTGAAAAGTGAAAACTTAAGGAATTCTATCAATTATATTAAAAATGACGGAGCGTAGCGACTACAATAAATATTCAATTCTCACTATTCAATATACAATTTTCAATTATAATGGCCGGAGCGTAGCGACTACCATAAATATACACTATTCAATATACAATTTTCACTTAACAGGGCGACTGCCACAAATATACAATTTTCACTTTAAAAGGAATTACCAATGACCAACGCCAACCCCATCCGCATCCTCCTGATAGAGGACAATCCCGGAGATGCACGGCTGATTGCAGAGATGCTTTCTGAAACCGAAGACGATCTGTTTAACATGACCCATGCCGATTGTCTGTCCACAGGACTGGTTAACCTGGCGGAAGAACGGTTTGACCTGCTCCTTTTGGATCTTTCTCTGCCGGACAGCCAGGGCCTGGATACATTTGTTCGGGTGAATACCCATTCCAATGACATTCCCGTGGTCGTATTAACCGGTAATCAAGATGAAATCCTTGCAACCAGGGCCATGAAAGCCGGCGCCCAGGATTATCTGGTCAAGGGAGATCTTGAAAGCAACCTGCTGGTTCGATCCATTCGCTATGCCATCGAACGCAACAGGCTTCTGATGGCACTGGAGCAGGAACGCCAAAAGAAACGTGAAATAGACGAAATCCAATCTCTTGACCGGATTTCAGGGTCCGACGCAACCAACGTAACCGCCAGACTATTCGGTATGGGGCCTTTGCGGGAAACTTTGCCAGAGGTGTTTAATGACCTGGTGTCACGCTACGGCGAACTGATGGACCGGGCTTTGGAAGAACGCAATTACAAGGTTGAACATCATGTTACAGAAGCACTCCGGTCCATGGCGGATGAACTTGGTTTTCTCAAAGCAACGCCAAGGGATGTGTTGGAGATCCACACGGTTTCACTGAAAAAAAAATACAGCGGGGCTACGCCGCAGAAATCCAGGGCATATGCGGAAGAAGGGGGTCTTATATTGATCCAGATCATGGGGTATCTGATAACTTATTATCGTACATACGCTATTGGGAAATGAAGGAAATGAAAAACGAAAGATGAAAGATGCTTACATGCATTTATAAATACAATTACGGATATCGGATGTTATCCGGGAGGGCATAAAGCCCTCCCCTACACAGGATTTCGTAGGGGCGGAGTTTATCTCCGCCCGATATAATTTTAGATTTAATACGTTACCGAATTTATGAATCAGAGCACTAAGTTTTTAATTCTCCATTTTTAATTTTTAATTATTTTTTTAATTATCACGGGAGGGAAATCATGCAAAAGTATCAATTACGGCTCTATGTGACAGGGCAAACCCCGAGATCCAAAATCGCCATCAACAATCTTCAACTACTGTGTAAAAACGAGTTAAAAGGCCAGTACGAACTTAGCATCATTGATGTCCTGGAACGTCCCCAGTTGGCGGAAGATGAGAAAATTATTGCCACGCCGACCCTTATCAAAGACCTGCCGCCCCCGTTAAAACGTGTTATCGGTGATCTTTCCAATAAAGAGAAAGTCCTTTTGGGATTGGACATCATACCGCCGTCAGAATTAACTCATGAGGAGGGTGCAAAATGATTAAAAAGCATATGACCGGTATTCACGGATTTGATCTGATCTCGGAAGGCGGATTGCCCGAGGGACGGACCACCCTGGTCTCGGGAACCGCGGGGAGCGCCAAGACCGTCTTCGCGGTTCAGTTTCTGGCCAGAGGGATCATAGAGAGGCAAGAAAACGGCGTGTTTGTGACATTTGAAGAATCCCCTGTAGACATCGCAGACAACATGATCGGATTTGGCTGGGACATCGCAACGTGGGAGTCAGAAGGAAAATGGGCCTTTGTGGATGCTTCTCCCCAGCCGGACGAAGTCCCGGTCGTTTCCGGCGAGTATGATTTCGGGGCGCTGCTTGCCCGCATCGAGCATGCCGTTAAAAAGGTAAACGCCAAACGCGTTTCCGTGGATTCCCTTGCGGCTGTTTTCACCCAGTTTACGGAAAGCGGCATCGTCAGAACCGAACTTTTTCGAATCGCCGTTGCGTTAAAACGCATGGGCATCACCGCCCTTTTAACTGCGGAACGGACCGAAGAATACGGGGACATCGCCCGGTATGGCGTAGAAGAGTTTGTTGCCGATAACGTGATCATTCTGCGCAACAGTTTAGCGGAAGAGAGGCGGCGGCGCACCATCGAAATTCTTAAATTTCGGGGAACCCCACACCAGAAAGGGGAATTCCCGTTTACCGTTCTTCCGGATGAGGGTCTTGTGGTCATGCCCCTTTCAGCCATGGAACTGAAACAAAAATCATCCGACATACGGATCAGCTCAGGAAACGAAGAACTGGACAAAATGTGCGGGGGTGGTTTCTTTCGGGATTCCATTGTGCTGGTCTCCGGCGCGACAGGTAACGGTAAAACCCTTATGGTGGCTGAATTTATAAAAGGCGGCATCCAGAATAACGAACGGTGTCTGCTCTTTGCGTTTGAAGAGAGCCGTGAACAGCTTTTCCGAAACGCCAAAGGCTGGGGCGTTGATTTTGAAGAAATGGAAACAAAAGGAAATCTCAAGATTTTGTGCATGTATCCGGAGGTTCTGGGCATGGAGGATCATCTGATCCGAATAAAGCGGATTCTTGATGAGTACAAGCCCAATCGCGTAGCCATAGACAGCCTTTCCGCTCTGGAAAGAGTTTCCACAGGCAAAGGATTCAGAGAATTTGTCATTGGCGTGACCAGCTTTATCAAACATGGTGAAATCGCCGGGTTCTTCACCTCCACCACCCCTTCGCTGATGGGCGGCACTTCGGTGACTGAGGCCCACATCTCAACGATTACCGACTCCATTATTCTGCTGCGGTACGTCGAAATGATGGGGGAAATGCGCAGGGCGCTGACCGTTCTCAAGATGCGGGGATCCATGCACGACAAGCAGATTAAGGAATTCAACATAGACCATAATGGCATGCACATCGGCAAGGCCTTCCGCAATGTGGTCGGTATCCTGTCCGGACATCCGTCTAGTACGCCCCCTGAAGAGATGGATCGTATCAGCGGATTGTTTAAAGAATGAAAAAAGTGAATATTGAATATTGAAAAGTGATTAAAATTGAATAGTGAGAATTGAATATTGAAAAATGAAGAACTGAAGAACTGAAAAATAGGACTAAACAATTTGCTCATAGATGCATAAAGTTGGCTTCGGAACTGCCCAATAAGCGATTGGGAAAGCATATTGCTGGTCAATTGATCCGATGTTCTACATCTGTCGCCGCCAACTACAGGGCATCATGTTTAGCGCAATCCAAGGCAAGTTTTGTTTCAAAAATGAGTATTGTTCTTGAAGAAGCAGATGAATCTTCGTTCTGGTTAGAATTCATCATCGATGAAAAGCTTATGAAAGCAAATCTTGTTGAAGCACTCTTAAGCGAGGCAAAAGAGCTGACGGCTATTTTTTATGCCAGCAGGAAAACAGCAAGGGGGAGAAATTGAATATTGAATATTGAATATTGAATGAATGCTTTTAAGGATATGAATGACATCGCCAAGCGATACGATCAATATACAATTTTCAATAGTCAGTTTTCAATTTCAAAGGGCGACAACCATAAATATTCAATTTTCACTATTCAATTTTCACTTTAAAAAGCGATACCTCAATTTTTTATTCACCATTTTTAATTTTTAATTCCCCAAAGGGGTAAACATGGAAACCGAAGACACGATTCGCATCCTCCTGATCAAGGACAAGCCAGGAGATGTGCTGCTGATTAAAGAAATGTTGTCCGAATCGGGCAGTCAATCAATAGATCTGGTGCATGCAGAGAGTCTCGCCTCGGGGCTGGCCAGATTGTCATCCGACCCTTCTTTTGACTGCATCCTCCTGGGTCTCCATTTGCCGGATGCTCATGGGCTGGATTTATACGAAAAGGTCCGTGAGCATGCACCGGCAACAGCCATTGTGGCCTTGACCGGACAGGCCGATGATCAAATTTTATTACCACTTCTCCGGGAAGGGCTTCAGGACTATCTGTGCAAGGATGAGATTACCGGCGAATTATTGCTTCGCGCCATCCGCTATGCCAAAGATCGCATCCGGGCAACTTCCGAAGTGATATCCAGTGAGCAGCGTTTTCGTAAATGCATGAATAATTTAACAGATGCCGTTATTGTTGTAAATAATGATGGAGATATTCAATTTTTGAATCCAGCCGCTGAACATCTCTTTCGAAAAAATTCAGAGGTTTTGCTTGGATCACAGTTCGGCTTTCCGATTACTTCAGATGAAAATATGGAGATTGAGCTTTTTGCCTGGACAAAAAATCCAATAATCGCTGAAATGCGTGTAACGGAAATAGAATGGGAAGGAAAACCGTCAAGCCTCGCATCCATCAGGGATATCACCGAACGAAAACAAATGGAAAATGTGTTGACCCAAACAGCGAATGATCTCAAACAATCCATGATGGAACTGGAAGCGGCAAACAAAAAGATTTTAGAAAGCCAGAAATCAATTATCGAAGAAGAACGACTCAAGGTCCTGCTCCAGATGGCAGGCGCTACAGCTCATCAATTAAATCAACCCCTTGCGGCCATGCTGGGCAATATTGAATTACTTAATGATCCCGGGAATACACCTGAAGAAGTAAAAGATTTCATCAACGAGATAGATGTCGCAGGAAAAAGAATCGCTGATATCGTCAAAAAGATGGAGGAAATCCGCCATTACGAAACCACGCCCTATCCAGGGTGCGATGGCATCATTAATTTCGACCAAAAAATAAAACTTCTATCAGTAGAAGATTCTGATGTGGATTTTGAAGCGATAAGGGCTGTTTTAGATGATGTGAACCAGTTTTTTTGGACTCGGGCCGTGAATTTAGAAGAAGCCCTGGAAAAAATAAACCAGGAAAAATTTGATCTTGTCTTTCTTGATTATATCCTCCCTGACGGCAGTGCATTTGATTTTCTTAAGACAATACATGAAAACGGCATAACGATACCGGTTGTTGTCATTACAGGACAGGGAGATGAAACCATTGCTTCTCAAATTATCAGACAAGGCGCGTGTGACTATTTGCCGAAAAACAAAGTCACAAAAGAAATTCTTTCCCGAATCATAAAAAACACGATCGAAAAAACGCATCTTGAAAAAGAGGTAAACCAGGTGCAGGACAGATTGGCGGAAATGGCGACAAAAGATGAATTGACCGGACTTTACAACCGCCGTTTCTTTTTAGATGTTTTAAAAAATGAAGTGGCAAGGGATAAACGGTATGCGCACGGACTGGCGCTGGTCATGATGGATCTGGATCATTTTAAGCAAATCAACGATACCTATGGTCATGTGGCCGGAGATACGGTTTTGAGAGAATTCGGCAGGATACTCACAGAAAGCCTCAGGGAGAGTGACATCGTCTGCCGATACGGCGGGGACGAATTTGTCGTAATCATGCCCCATACCCAGTCCGAAGATGCCTGGCGGATATGTGAACGAACCAGAAAAAAGGTCGCCGCATATCCATTTGAATATAATGGAACCAGCTTTCAGGCAATGATCAGCACCGGCGTTGTGGAATACGCAAAGGATGCGGATCAATCCTCCGATGACTTGATCAAAAAAGCGGATGCTGCCATGTATCAGGCGAAAAAAGACGGCCGTAACCGTGTAAATGCAATCGGCCATTAACCGTTTCAATGTAATAAATATTTAAAAAAAAGTTTCTACGCCAATGGAGATAAACAAAATAAAAGACCTGAATGAAGAAAACACCGGCCTCATAGAAAATTCAGAGAGTAACACAGAAAAAAAATTTCGCTATTTGATCCAAAATAACTCGGATGGGATTATCATCGTAAACAACAACGGGACCGTGTTGTTTGTAAACCCGGCGGCAGAAGCATTATTGAATCGTAAACATTCTGAAATCATAGGGGAATTATTCGGAATCCCTATGGTTCCCGGGGACGCAGCAGAGATTGCTATCATCAATAAAAAGATGGGCGTTAGAACCGCTGGAATGCGTACCGCTGAAATCGAATGGAATGGCAACAAGTCCTATCTTATATCCCTTCAAAATATAACGGAACGTAAGCGGATGGAAGAGAATTTACGAAAAAGCGAAGACCGCTACCGGAACCTCTATGATCATGCGCCGGTTGGTTTTTTCACGATTAATGCCCGGGACAACTCTGTCATGGATTGCAATCAAACGGCAATTCAACTTTTCGGGTATTCCAAAAAAGAGATGATTGGCAAGAAAATCTTTGATCTGTATGCGGATACACCCGGCGGCAAGTCAAAAAGAAAAGAAGTTTTTCATCAATTCGCATCGGCTCAACCGATATCCGACGTGGAGCTGGAGGCAAAAAACAAAAACGGAAACTCTTTCTGGGTAAGCCTCTCCCTTGACCCCGCTGACAATCCTGATGAAACGATCAATGAAATCAGGGCAATGGTTATCGATATTTCCGAACGTAAAATAATTGAGGAACGCAATTCGCTGGCTTCAATCATCCTGTATATCCTGAATCGAAATGACAGCTGGCCGTCTTTGTTAGACGAAACACTAACCATGCTCAAAACATTTACCGGTTTCGATGCAATCGATATCCGCTTAAGGGACCAGGATGACTCCCCGTATTCTGAAACGCAAGGGGTTGGGTCTCAATTTATGAAAGCGGAAAAATACCTTTGTGCACGTGACGATAAAAGAAAAATTGTCCGGGACACGAAAGAAAATTCTTTTTTTGAATGTATGTGTGGGTGCGTCCTCTCCGGAAAGACCGACTCGTTTTTAAGTTTTTTTTCACAATATGGAAGTTTCTGGTGCAACAGCACATCAAAACTCCTTGCCGAGAAATTGGATGCAAAATTCCAGACAAGGACCCGGGACACCGGGAATTTCGAAAAATACGAATCGATCGCATTGATACCACTGAAAACCAACGATGAAATAGTCGGTCTCCTCCAATTCAACGACAAAAGGATTGGAATGTTTTCCTTAGCGTTAATCGAATTTTTTGAAGATATGGGGGTTAATATTGCCGTTGCTTTCAAACGAAGTAAAGCCGATAGGTCACTGAAGAAGTCTAAAAAAAAATATAAAAACGTGGTTGATAATATCGGCATCGGCATAACGGTAATCAATCCGGATTTTGAACTGCTGGAGACAAACAAACAGATGGAAAAATGGTATCCGGATATTGCTATTTCACGGAAACCCTATTGCTTCAAAATTTTTAATACGCCCGCGAGACAAACCCCATGCCCCGACTGTCCTGCGGAAAAAACACTTCAAGACGGACAACCGCATGAATTAATCATGGAGAAACATATAGGAAATAATATATTTCATTTAAAATATGTATCCTCCCCTTTGAAGAACGAACTATACGATATTACAGGCGTAATAATATTGATTGAAAACATTTCCGCCCAAGTGAATTCAGAAAGAGAAAAAATCCAATTATTGAAACAGCTCCAGCAGGCACAAAAGATGGAGGCGATCGGAACCCTTGCCGGCGGCATTGCCCATGATTTTAACAATATCCTGTCCGCCATCATCGGTTTTTCAGAGATTGCCATGGTGCGAACCGACGAGAACATGAAAATCAGGGACGACCTGTCTGAAATTTTAAGCGCAGGGATGCGCGCCAAGGGACTGGTCAAGCAGATCCTGACCTTCAGCCGGCATACCAACAATGAACTAAAACCCATGTGTGTTGACCAGATATTAAAGGAAGTGCTGCCGCTCATACGCGCCACTCTGCCTTCCTACATAACCATCTCCCAGACCATTGAAACAAGCGGCAAGATTATAGCCGACCCTACCCGGATCCATCAGCTTCTCATGAACCTGTGTACCAACGCCTATCATGCCATGCAAACAAGCGACGGGATATTGGATATCAAATTATCCTCCGTTTCCTTTAAAACGGAGGACCTGTTGCCATCACTGGAAATGCTTCCCGGCAGTTACGTCAAGCTTATGGTTGCAGACACCGGCACCGGTATTGCCACCCCGAATCTGCGCCGGATTTTTGAGCCGTATTTCACCACAAAGGAAAAAGGGGACGGGACCGGGCTCGGCCTGTCGATTGTGCACGGTATCGTTAAAAGCCATAAAGGACATATTTTTGTAGAAAGCCAAATAGGTCTTGGAACTACTTTTATTATATATTTCCCTGAAGCCAAGAACGGTTGCCATACCCCGGTCACCCAAACAGAAACCGAACTGCCCCGGGGACATGAACGGATTTTATTTATTGATGATGAAAAGGCCATTTTGAAAGTCAATAAAATTAGACTGGAACGTATCGGTTATCAGGTCACCATTCAGAATAACAGTATAGAGGCATTAAAGTTGTTTCAGGAACAACCGGCCGATTTTGACCTGATCATTACCGACATGGCCATGCCCGACCTGACCGGAGATCTTTTGGCTGCAGAATGCATTAAAATCCGCCCGGACATCCCCATTATCCTCTGCAGCGGATACAGTGAAATCATGTCTGAAATAAAAGCAAAAGAAATCGGGATTTCCAAGTTTGTCATAAAGCCGGTTTTAATAAACGATTTATCCAGGGCGATCCGGACAACAATGGACCGCATTGAGGTCCAGCTGAACAAAAAGTTACTATAAGGATTTTGAGCCAATAATTTCAATTGATTCCAGGGTAATATTGAAAATGCCAGTTTAGAATTCATTTCAATTTGATGTCAGGCAATCATAGTGATTGTTTCAGAATAGGCCTAAAAGTAGCTATGTTTTCATTGGGCCTTTTAACTACTCCTTATGTTCTTTTAGAGTTTATAATAATTTCAGCGAGCGGGTTTTGCTAATTTTCCCTCGCTTTCGCTTCGCAGTCCTTTGTAATTAGGGGCTGCGGAGTAGGGGGATAGATAGAGATTGGAAAGGTAGGCTTAATTTTTTTAAGCTATCCAAGTTTCAGGAATAGATAATCAATGGTCGCAGACGCATTACCTTCGGGATCAATTGCCAGCGGTTCTGATTGTGGATGATGAGTCGTCTATTCGTTCTTATTTTCGAAAGCTTTTTAAAAAAAATGGTTTTATAGTATTTGAGGCCGCAAACGGAGGCAGTGGCCTGCAATGCTTAAAAAAAGAAACCGTAAATCTGATTATTCTGGACTTGAAAATACCGGAGATGAATGGTGCCGAGTTTCTGACGGAACTACGATCTGAAAAGATAAAAATTTCTGTTATTCTGATCACCGGATATTCGGAAAGTCATCTTATTCAGGATGCCATGCAATAAAGTCCATTGATGCTGCTACCAAAGCCGCTTGATAGAAAGCAAGTGCTTGACACTGTCGGGGCACTCATCCAAATCCCTGCCTGATTTTCACATTGTTAAATCAAAAATAGCAGAGACGGGTCAGCGTTGAGTAAAGCTTACTTGTAAATGAAATTTAAATCATTAGATAGAGGAATAAATGACTCAGAATATTAAAATTTTAATCGTGGATGATGATCCTGTGGGCCTTATTGCCACTTCCCGAATTGTTAAAAAGGCAGGCTATGAAGTATTAATTGCCTTAAATGCCGTCGAATGCATTGATTCTGCCCGGGTGAATCACCCTGACCTGATATTAATGGACGTACTTCTGCCGGATATTGAAGGAGCGGATCTTTGCCGGCATATAAAGAAAGATTCTGAATTGAAAGGCACTTATGTTGTCCTGACGTCCCCTCAAAGAACAGATCCAGCTGAACAGGCAATCGGTTTTGATGCGGGAGCGGATGGTTATATTGCAAGCGCTGTTTCCAATTATGAGCTTACGGCAGGCGTCAACTCGATGGTGCGAATATTAAAAGCGGAACGCGAGCGTGATCAGCTTATCATTGAACTCAAAGATGGGAAAAATGGGGTTCAAATCTTTAGTCTTGAAAATTAATTCAAGACTAAAGATTTGACCCTTAGCCATAGAAACAGTCAGAAAAGTTCTGGATGACTTTAGCGGTGGCATTTAAGGATAATTGTCCTATTCGGAGTTGTAAGCCCAAACCAGCTTGAATTTGTCGACCGTTTCGCCTCGGAGGAGGCTTGTCGTGCATACTTATTCTCGATACGGTGGTCAGATAGAACAGGAGCCTGATGTATGGTAATTTTGGAAGATGAAACAAATAAACTTCTTGAGCACCTTGATCTAAATGAGATTGCTGAGGAAAACCGGCTCCCATGTCATCCGGTTGGGATTCTACAGGTGTCTGAAACAGAAGAGAGACGGCTTGATCTCTGGCGAATTCTCTTGATAGATTTTCTCCATCATTTAAGCCTTTCCATTTTAGATGTGCGCCTGCTCGAAAAAAGTACTGCCCAAGAAATTGAGATCACGCGATGTATCGATACCCTCCGTCAACTTGATCAAATGTCCGATCATGAACGAACGCTTCTTATCCGTTGCAAAAACAACCTTTATAATGACGTCCGTCAAATTAAAAACGATTATACAGTTTTTTTCGGAAATATTGTTCTCGATCTAAACTGTCTTCAATCTATTATCAAACGTGGCGGTACCAAACTCTTATATTTAGAACGCCGTCTCTCAAATGCTTTCAAGATATTTTCAAATTATCAGATCAGAACGCTGTATATAGAAATTCCAAAGGAATCGCATGACGAAATAGAGAGGATGCGCGTTTCATTGAGGGTCCTTTCAAGTTTTCAACAAGCCCTTGCAACCAACCTACCGGTTACCTATTTAAGAATGGGGAACGAAATTCCGCTTTCGGTGATCTATGATGAAAATAATCAGCCCAATCCGAATCTGACGATTCTGGCAAGCTTGAATAATCTTAAGCCGGAAATATTGAACAACTTTGTCAACAAAGTCAATGTCTGTCTGTGCCGCCCCGAATTCACGGCACTGGGGAGACAATTCACCAGCATATACAGCGCTCTGTTCGGCATCCAAAAAATTCGAAATAAGCTAAAAAGATCCCCGATTGAAATTAACAATGTCCAATGGTCTTTGATCGAAAAAGTTTACGATGTTATTTCATCTGAAAAAGCGCAACTTGCCAGGTTCATTGTTGAAAAAGTTGGGGAGTCTGTAGAAGAAGCCGCACGGATAATGGAAAGCGTTTACGGAAATGACTTTGGAAGGATTAATGTGACAACCCTTGCCCAAAGACTGCTTCTGACATCGAAACTGCTTAGTCATATGGAAGACGAATGGGAATACCCGTCAATTAAAGATGAAGTTCTCGGAAATATCAAAAAGAGATTGAGTGTCGTCAAAGACGATGTAATAGACGAATTGATCATTGATCATGGTGAGATTAAAGTTCTAAAAGTCGATGAGATTCAGATCCAGGGGAAATTACATGACAATCTCAATACAATACTTTTATTCTATAAAGGAAGAAGCCATACCAAGCAAAAAATAAAAAGAATGGTGAAACACCCGGTCAATTTTAACAACCAGGATTATGATAATATCGCTGAAGAATTCAATATTTCAATTAAGGATGCGCAAAGTCATGTAGAATTGCTAAGAACCTGCTTTAATGAAAACGGACAATTTTTCCGAGCGGCATTTGAAAAAAACATCCCGGCATTTGTAAAATATGAAAAAAGCATATTCAGCTTTTTATGGCATTTTCTCAATGAAATATTAAATCGCAAAGACCGGCTTGCCTTTTTAAATGCATTCCAGCATTTAATCGACAAAAGTAAACACCCTCAAAAAGCACTTCTGACGTTACTTGAGGATTTCTGCGGGAAACCGCTTAACGTCAAGTTTTCAGATCGGAATGCTATGATGCTATGCAGCCTGCTTGTCCGAACATACAATAAAGATATATATATTGACATCGAACTTACACCTGAAGAAGTCCTGATGGTATGGGACGGAGTGAATAAGCCAGTGGCGCTGAGCGTCTCTAAATGGATTGAGACGGAACAAAAAAGGTTTTTGAAAAAAATCAGAACAATCCACCGAATGATACTCAACATAATGGATGAGGATATACCGGATAAAGAATTAAAGCCTTTGAACTTTCTTGTGGCATTGGAAAGAGAAATTCTTATTTTTCTATCCTTGGTGGGTGGAGAAACCTCTTTTTCAGTAATTCGTAGCACTGTAAAAGAGTATGGTGACCCTGATTCAAAAATTTACAGATTGGGGAAAAGTCAGGAATTGATGCCAAGCCTCTTATCGTTGCTTCAGATCGCAATCCGGGCGCTTTCCCGGGCAGCAAAAACAGAAGATATAAAGTTGATAAAAGCAATCAAAAACAGGGAAGATCGATTTTGTAAACTTAAAACAAATGACCCGCGACATCCGGTTGCAATCAAACGTGTCATGCGCTGGGCCGATAAGGAATGTAAAAATATTGAGAAAATATGTAACGGATAATTCCCAATTTGGGTATTTTTGCCCAACGCCGCAAAAAACACCAATAAGGGCTAATGGAAACATAGCTGTGTTTTTACCCAATTAAACTTCCCTTTAACTGGATATGGTGTCGCCAAATTGATTTTGAACTGCGTGATTTTGTAGGAATGGGTTACGTTCCTCGAATTGTGGGAAAAATGGGGGTCAATGAAAAATGGGGGTCAAATCTTTAGTCTTGAAAATTAATTCAAGACTAAAGATTTGACCCTTAGCCACACAATCCGGACAACAATGGACCGCATTGAAGTATAGACGAACAAAAAGTTACTATAAGGGGCGTTGATCATCGTTTCGGCCACAATTCCTGTCGCGTAAGAAACGCGACCTACAACTCATCTCCCGTGATTTCAACTTCGTAGGCCGGGATTCTTTCCCGGCGATTTTTGATGATTGACCGGAACGATGATCAACGTCCTATAAGGATTTTGAGCCAATAATTTCATTTAACACGGAGGCTATAATGGCGACCCCATATTCAAGAAAAAAAATGGTTTTTCTGATTCGCCTGTTGGTTATAATTACGGCTGCTTATTTTATTGTTTTTACTCCCTCTCCAACCAAACAATTTGATACCTGGGGATATATTTTTATTGCTGTTTATCTGTTGACCAATCTAATTGTCGCTTATATACCGGAAAAATTTTTCCATGACGATAAGATTTTCTACGGGTTTATTTTATGTGACAGTATGCTGCTGCCGGCCGGGATTTATTTTTCCGGATATGTCGGCTCTGATTTATATCTGATGTATTTTTTCATTATTTCCTTAACGACGATAAGCTCACATTTTAAATATCTGATGATCAACACCGTTATCTTTTCCGTCATCTACGGTTGGCTGTTATATCAAGAGGGATTTTTAACCGGTCCGATGGCTGTCAGCTATTCGATTCGGATTCCGTTTATTATGGCGATAGCAATGTTTTACGGATATCTTACAACGATCCGATTAAAGAATAAAAACAGACAAATTCGGGAGGTTCAGGAACGATATGAGCAAATTGTTCAGGCCACGGATGTGTTGATGTGCATTGTCGACCATGACGGAAAGTTATTATTTGCCAATCAAAAATTTATCAAATTTTATGGATACTCGGATGAAAAAAGTCTTCTCGGCTTGACCTGTTCCCAAATTTATAACGAAGCAGCAGCAGCAGCAGCAGAAGAAGAAGAAGAAGAAGAAGAAACACTGAAATTCGTGAGAAAAGCATATCAAGGCAATGACATGGTGCAGCATGAATCCTATGATACCCATCACGACATTTGGTTTGCCAATACGCTGAGCCCGATAAAAAATCAGTCAACCGGCGATGTCTTTGCGGTTTGCATTATTTCAAAAGATATTACCGACCGGATTGAAAAAGAGAAAAAATTAAATGATACGATTGAATTGTTGCGAAGAACCCGGGATCAGTTAATTCAAAAGGATAAAATGGCCGCCCTCGGGCGGATGGCATCCGGTATTGCACATGAACTCAGGAATCCGCTGGAAATTATTTATATGGGGGTGGAGCATCTGGAATATAATCTTCCCGATGATAATTTGCAACTCCGTAAATCAATTGAAAAAATTTTTAATGCGGTTAATCGGGCCAATAATATCATCAAAAATATTTTATCTTTTTCAAGACAATCAGGATACAAAATCACTCAACTCCCGCTTTGTCCATTGCTTAATAACATGCTGGAACTGACAAAACATTCGATTCGAAAAAACGGTGTGAGCATAGGACTTGAGTATGATGATGAATTGCTGGAAGTGGCAGGGGATCATCACATGCTGGAACAGGTGTTTATCAATCTTGTCAATAATGCGGTCGATGCCATGAAAGATTGCAAAGAAAAAAGATTGACGGTTCGCGCTTATAAACAGTTCGTTACTGAGATCAGTTATAAAACCGGCTACCGGCGGGCTGATTTTTTTAGTATCGGCGATGAAATAATTGTTGTTGAAATATCAGATACCGGAAAAGGAATCCCGAAAGAGGCCCTGCCAAAAATATTTGAACCGTTTTTTACGACCAAATCCGCTAATGAAGGAACGGGGCTGGGGCTCAGCCTTGCCCATATGATCATGGATCGTTTATCCGGCACCATTGATGTTGAAAGCCGTGAAAACCAGGGAACCACTTTTTTTATAAAACTTCAGCCGGCAAGTAGAATGCCGGATTTAAAAGAGGCCTGATATGTCAAAAAGTATAAAAGTATTGATCATTGATGATGAAAAGGATTTTTGTTATTTCGTCAAAAAAAATCTTATGCGGGACGGACTGTTTGATGTGATTACCGCAACAAACAGCAAACACGGAATCGAACTGGCTGAAAATGAACAGCCGGATATTATCCTGCTTGATCTGATCATGCCGGACATTCCCGGCGATGAGGTCGCGGCTGTTTTAAAAGGACAAACCGCAACGGCAACCATCCCGATTCTTTATATAACGGCACTTGCCACGGATGACGATATCGGTGACAACGAAGCAAAGAAAATCGGTAATAATCATATCCTGGCAAAACCGGTACGGACGAAAAAACTGGTCGAAACCATCCTGAACATTTTAAGTAAACCGTGACCTCGGTGGGGCTGACAGGATAATATTAATGATGTCAAAAGGATATGCCAATGAATTAAGACAGATTCTAAATTATTTGAATAAAAAGCGCAGTTTTGACGCTTTCGGCTTTCGTATCGCCATGCTCGAACGCCGTGTGCGGCTTCGATTGGTGTCCACAAATTGTAAAAACTACACGGATTATTTTCTTTATTTGCAAAATAATTCTGCTGAACTCGATCATCTGATCAATACATTGACCATTAATGTCAGCCGGTTTTTCAGAAACACGCTGACATTTGAATATATTGCCGATCAAATACTGCCCGATATGGTTCATCAAAAAACAAAGACCAAGGATCAATTTCTGCGCATCTGGTCAGCCGGCTGCGCAATGGGCGAAGAACCCTATTCCGTTGCGATTCTGATTAATGAATTGCTGAAAAAAAAACCCAATAAATTGATGGTCAATATCTTTGCAACAGATATTGACGCCAAAATATTAACAAAGGCACAAGAAGCGACGTATCAATTTGAAAGCATCGGGAATGTTAAATACAGGCTGCTGAAAAAGTATTTCTCCCTTCAGGAAGAATCGTTTCAATTAACTCCGGAAATACGGGACCGGGTGTCATTTTCGTTTTATGATATGCTCGATAAAAACAGTTACGCCCCGCCGGAAAGCATTTTCGGCGCCTTTGACATGGTGTTTTGTCGAAATGTTTTAATCTATTTTGATATCGAACATCAGGAGTTGATATACGAAAAGCTATATCGTGCATTGGCTGAAAACGGCTATCTGATCTTAGGAAAATCAGAGATTCCGACGTTAAAATATAAGAAGCATTTTAAAAAGGTGGTTAATCGCCGCCATATTTATCAAAAAGTTTTGTGAGGTGATAATCGGGCAAGAGACTGAACGGTTGCGTCGGCATACAGCCACCGCTTATCTGATTTCCCACGGCTAAAGGTGTTTAAAATGAAAAAAATTCCATTTAAAAGTATAAGAAGCAAGTTTGCCTTCTGGTTTGTCATCCTGGGGCTGACCCCCTTATTTGTCGGCGTTCTGATAACTTATTGTCAGCAGGTGCACTTAATAAAAAAGGAAAGTTTTGATCAGCTTGTGGCCATTCGTGATTCCAAGGTCCATGAACTGGAAAACTGGCTGGATGAAAAAGAAGCCGGTATGAAAAGTGTTTCCGGACATAAATATTTTCGTGAACTGGAACAGTTTTTTCAAAAAGAAGCACTCGATCAATCGGATGAGCGGGTGATTGATAATATGCGAAGAATATTAAACCGGGATTTGGTAATTTTTGATGATTTTTTCGAATTATTTATTATCAACAAATATTCCGGAAAGGTCATTGTTTCCACAAACAAAGACAATGAAGGCATGAATGAAAGCCAGTATCCATCCTTAATTGAATTTCTTGCAATAGAAGATTTTCATATAAAAGATATTCATTTATGCAATTTAAATAATGAGCCGGAAATGGTGTTTGCAATACCGATTCGTTGTCTTCAACATCAGGGGCAGCATATCATCGGGATACTGGTTGGCCGCATTCATTTGGAAAAATCCTTATATTCACTTTTATTAAATCGGATCGGTCTCGGCAACACCGGTGAAGCCCTGATTGTCAGCAAAGATCTTTGGGCTTTAAACGAGCTGCGATGGCATAAAAACGCTTCTCTTAAATTTAGGATAAATACCGTCCCCGCCATAAACGCATCACAAGGAAAAACCGGAATTTTAGAAACCATCGATTATCGCGGCGAGAATGTTTTGGCAGCTTATACCTATATCCCTCAAACAAAGTGGGGTTTTATCGTAAAGCAAGATCTGACGGTACTTTATGCTCCCATAAAGTCCATGATGATACATTTTATTATACTCATTGCCGGGTCGCTGGTCGTGATTCTCGCCATTGTATTTTTTATGGCAAGAACCATCGCCAACCCGGTCATTGCAATGGCGGCAACCGCGAAAAAGATGCAAAAGGGTGATCTTTTCGCCAGAAACCATCTCACCGGCTCCGATGAACTCGCCATCCTTTCCAACACTTTCAATGAAATGGCCGATTCGATTGAATCTCATGAGCAACTCCGGCAAATAAATGATGAAATTACACAAACCATTATAAATGCAAAAGATCTGTCGACGTTTAGAACAACTATCCTTCAAACGCTTATTAAGATGTCGGGATCACAAATGGGGGCCTATTTTACTCTAAACAGGGAGTCAAATACTTTTACCCCCGTTACCTCTATCGGCATCATCCCGGAACTTTTAAAACCGTTTGACGCTGCCGCCCGTGAAGGGGAACTGGGGATGGTGGTGGAGACAAAAAAAATTACCCACCTAAATAATATTCCGAAAGACAGCATATTCCGATTCAGAACCTTTGCCGGAACAATGCTTCCAAAGGCAATTATCAGTATTCCGGTTATTATCGACAATGTCGTGTCCGCCATTGTGTCCCTGGCAAGCATTAAACCATATCCGAAGAAAGTTTTCGAAATCATGAAAGAGCCCTGGACAACCGAATTCGGAACAGCACTTTCTCATATGTGGGCAAATGATAAGACGGCAAGACTGGCCGTGGACCTGGAAGAGGCCAACAATGTGCTTCAGGCCCAGTCAGAGGAGCTACAGTCCCAAACGGAAGAACTCCGGCAGAATGCGGAGGAATTGCAGGAACAGAACCGGGCGCTTGAAACACAAAAACAGCAGGTTGAAGCGGCCAACCGTCTGAAAAGCGAGTTTCTTTCCAACATGAGCCACGAGCTGCGCACTCCTTTAAACTCGATTATGGCCCTTTCCCGGGTTCTTCTGATGCAGTCGGGAAAAAAACTTTCAGAAGAAGAGATGAACTACCTTGAAATAATCGAACGCAGCGGCAAAAACCTGCTTTCACTGATTAACGACATTCTGGATCTTTCTAAAATTGAAGCCGGCAGGATGGATGTGCGCCCGAAAATATTTTCGGTCAGTTCCACCCTTGACACCATTATGGAGCGACTTGCCCCGATTGCCGAAGACAAGAAGATTAAACTCGATTATGAGATTTTTGAAAAGACCATGCAGATTGAAAGCGATGAGGCAAGGGTGCATCAAATACTCCAGAATCTGATCGGAAATGCGGTTAAATTCACGGAACAGGGGGAGGTGAAAGTCTCAGCACATTGTGATGATGAAAATATTCATATCGCGGTTTCCGACACCGGTATCGGGATATCAGAAAAAGATCTGCCCCTCATATTTGAGGAATTCAGACAGGTTGACGGTACATCGGCCAGGCGGTATGAAGGTACCGGACTTGGGCTGACCCTTGCCCACAGGGCCACCGGGATGCTTGGCGGAAATTTATCCGTAAAAAGCACACTGGACAAAGGGTCTGTCTTTTTCCTGACCCTGCCTGTCAGATGGCAGGGAGGATTTCCGGTATCCGAATTTCCAGTTCCCCGTTCGGTTATGGGAAATGAACCGGCACAAAAGAGCGTTCTGCTTGAAGAAATAAACAAGAATCCTGCCGGAATTGAAAATTTTGGAAAAAATGTAAAAGCCGGAAGGGGAAATAAAACCGACAGAATTCTCCTGATTGAGGATAATGAAGCATCCGTTATTCAGGTGAAAGGCATTCTTGAACATGCGGGATATATTGTGGATGTTGCGCGCGGCGGCGAAGAAGCGCTTGACTATATGTCGCGCTTTATTCCATGCGGCATTATTCTGGATTTGATGATGCCGAAAGTGGACGGGTTTGAGGTTCTGGAAAAAATGCGCGGCAGTGAAGCCGCAGCCACGGTTCCTGTTCTGATCCTTACCGCCAGGGACCTGACACCTGAAGATCTCGGCAAATTGAGCGCCAGTAATATCCGGCAATTGGCTCAGAAAGGGGATGTGGACCGGGAAAGCCTGTTGTTCAAAGTCCGGTCGATGCTCGGCTCGAAACCCGAGGGGGGGCTGGGGACTGGGGAGTTGGGATCAGGGACTGGGGATTCGGGATTTGAAACTCAAAAATATGAACATAGCGCTGAAAATGGAAACTTTAAACTGGAAACGAGTAAATCCGCTGCCGGGCAACGAAAAAATATCGTGGATAAACCCGTTAAAGCAACTGCGGGCAATCCCGCAACCATCCTGGTGGTCGAGGACAACCCGGATAACATGACCACCATCAAGGCTGTATTACAAAATAAATATAACATATACGAAGCAACGGATGGGGAAGAGGGACTGAAAAAGATTTTTTCAATACGTCCGGATCTGGTTTTACTTGATATGTCCCTGCCCAAAATGGACGGTTTTACAGTGGCCGGAAAAGTAAAAAACGACAAAAAAATCGGCCTTATCCCGATCATTGCGCTGACTGCCCGTGCCATGCGAAGCGACAGGGAACAGATTGAAAAGGCCGGTTGTGACGATTTTATTGCCAAACCCATTGATCCGGAAAAGGTTCTGGCGAAGATTGAAAAATGGGTATCCGGGACCGGGTAATGGGTACTGGGTACTGGGTACTGGGTACTGGGTACTGGGTACTGGGTACTGGGGAATAGGTACTGGGGAATGTAAGTTTGCTATGTGGTTCAAATACCCGATACTCGATACCCAGTTTCCAGTCCCCAGTCCCCAATAAAGGAGGACAGACAGATGGTGTTGAAAGTTGAAGATTTGGAAATATATCAGATGGCAGAGGACTTGAGCGACAGAATATGGAATATTTGTATCAAGTGGGATTATTTTGCAAAGAATACCATAGGGAAACAAATGGTTCGCGCTGCGGACAGTATCAGTGCCAATCTGGCAGAGGGCCACGGCCGGTTCCATTTCAAAGATCGCCTCAATTTTTGCTATTATGCAAGGGGCTCCTTAGAGGAAATAAGAAGTTGGCTTTCAAAAGCATCCCGAAGAGGTCTAATTTCTTCGGAATTGGCTGAAATAAAACAGATTGTTGAGATATTGCCCAAAAAGTTAAATGCCTACATAAATTCAATCAAAAAGGCTCACAATGAATATTAAATACCCAGTACCCAGTACCCAATACCCAATACCCAATACCCAATACCCAGTAACGACCGAAGGGAGTGACGTATCATGTCTAATATATTAGTCATTGACGATAAAAAGGATAACCTGGTCAGTCTTTCAGCCTTATTAAAAACGGTTGTTGCCGATTGCAACGTAATAACTGCGCAATCAGGCGCTGACGGAATAAAAAAGGCTGAGGCGGAATTGCCCGACACTATTCTTCTTGATATTAAAATGCCTGGAATGGACGGGTACGAGGTTTGCAAACGGCTGAAAAACAGTAAAAAAACTAAACACATCCCGGTTATTATGATCTCCGCCATCAAGACGGAATCCGAAGATGTTGTCAGGGGTTTTGATACCGGGGCGGATGCGTATCTGGCCAAACCGGTGGATCCTTATGTCCTGGCCGCACAGGTCAATACGGCGCTAAGAATCAAAAACGCGGAAAGTCTGCTGCGTGATCAAAAAGAATTGCTGGCAAGTTTAGTGCGGGAACGAACCGCCGAGTTGGTGCGATCAAACACAGAATTGAAAAATGAAATAAACGACCGCAAACAGATCGAAAAACAGCTTCGGGAAAGCGAGCAATGGTTAAAAAAGTTTTCAAACCTTACTTTTGAGGGGATATTGCTTCACGACAAGGGCGTTCCAATCGATGTAAATGAATCATTTTTAAGGATATTCGGCTATGTAAGAGAAGAGGTGGTTGGAAAGAATGTAATTGATTTATATATTCCATCTGAGTATCAGGCAGCAATCAAACATCGCATTGCAAAAAAAATCGCAAAGCCATTTGAAGTTGTGGGGAAGAAAAAGGATGGAACGCTTATTCCAATAGAAATCGAATCAGTGGATGTAACATATGGAAATGAAGAATTCCGGGTCGTGGCCATAAGAGATATCACTGAGCGCAAAAAAACAGAAACCCAAAGAGCTGAACTTGAAGCACAACTTCTCCAGGCCCAGAAGATGGAAGCCATCGGCACATTGGCCGGCGGCATTGCCCATGATTTTAACAATATCCTGTCTTCGATTCTCGGATACACGGACCTTTCCATTGAGGAGGTGGATGAAAAGTCAATACTCCATGAATATTTAATCGAGGTTCTTTCCGCCGGAAATCGCGCCAAAGATCTGGTCCGGCAAATTCTTTTCTTAAGTCGACATGATCCTTCGGAAACCAGACCTTTCCAGATCAACCAGCTAGTTAAAGAGATCTTTAAAATGCTCCGGGCAACCATTCCTACATCCATTGAAATAAAGGAGAATATCTGCCGCAAGCCACTGATGGTTTATGGCGATGCCACACAAATCCATCAGGTGATCGTCAACCTTGCCACCAATGCTAAACAGGCCATGTCTTCCGATGATACGGGTCTAATTGAAGTCTGTGTTGATCCTGTCCGTTTTGACGAAAGCATAAAAAATAAACATCCGGACGCCGCACCGGGAGATTATGTGAAAATCACGATAAGTGATACAGGGGCCGGAATTCCAGCAACGCATCTTGATAAAATATTTGAACCATACTTTACAACAAAGAAAATGGGAGAAGGCACCGGATTGGGGCTTTTTATTGTCCATGGGATCATCAAATCCCATAAGGGGCAAATTACAGTCAACAGTCAACCGGATAAAGGGGTCACATTTAATATCTATCTGCCATTGGCCAAAAAACAATCAGTTGAATTGCCGCCTCGGATCGAAGAACCCTTACCGACAGGCACGGAACATATTCTTCTGGTGGACGATGAACCGTCGATTGTAAAAATGATGCAGGTGAGCCTGAAGCGGTTGGGATATACGGTTACGTCCCGCGTGAGCAGTATTGAAGCGCTGGCGGCGTTTCGGTCATCGCCCGATAAGTTTGATCTGGTCATGACGGATATGGCCATGCCGAACATGACCGGAGATAAGCTTGCCTGCGAGATAAAAAAAATTCGGCCGGATATGCCGATGTGATCAGCGACAATATATATTGAGGTTCAGCGACAATTAAAATTGAGGTTTCCGAATAGCACCCGGATCATTTAGTGTACATCCCAAAAACAATTAGAAATTGGATTGGGAGGATGCTAAATGATC